>Ga0326727_10002040_pt1 | contig 71493 bp, 54 predicted proteins | sample MB2enrmetagenome_FD_207643 | JGI IMG/M metagenome (GOLD analysis project Ga0326727, IMG submission 207643) | Lab enriched peat soil microbial communities from McLean, Ithaca, NY, United States - MB29MY | ecosystem: Environmental > Terrestrial > Soil > Wetlands > Peat | place: USA: New York... | reverse complement strand
AAGCCAAATGCGATTCTCGAAGCGGACAGAGTGGAATACGGAGGAGAACGCGCTGGCGCGAGCGCATCGGCTTCGCGTGGAGGCGGGGTTGCCGGTAGCAGACCTGACGGCTTCGAATCCGACGCGGTGCGGTTTTGCCTACGATGCAGAATTGCTGACGGCGCTGACTGATGCGCGGGCGCTGGAGCACGATCCGCAGCCGCTGGGATTGCTGCGTGCTCGTGATGCGGTGTGCGGGTACTACGCGGATCACGGCGTGGATGTCCGACCGGAGCGGGTGGTGCTGACAACGAGCACAAGCGAGGCCTACAGCTTCCTGTTCAAGCTGCTGTGCGATGCGGGGAGCGAGGTTGTCGTTCCGCAGCCAGGTTATCCGCTGTTCGATTTTCTGGCGGTGCTGGACGACGTGAAGATCAAAGGCGCACCGCTGGTGTACGACCACGGCTGGCAGATCGAGCCGGAAGGATTCCGGCGCGCGGTGACGCTGGAGACGCGGGCGATTGTACTGGTGCATCCGAATAATCCGACAGGGCACTTCACCAAGTGGTGGGAGGCTGAGGAACTGGGGCGGATCTGTCGCGAGCGGGGAATTGCGCTGATTGTCGATGAGGTGTTTCTAGACTATGGCTTCGGTGCGGAGAAGGCGGCGAGCTTTGCGGCTGGGCTCGATGGCGTGGATGTTTATGTGGTGAGCGGGCTGAGCAAGATTGCGGGACTGCCGCAGATGAAGGCGGCGTGGATTGTGGCGACGGGGCCGAATGCGAAATCAGCGATGAGCCGGTTGGAGGTGATTGCGGACACGTTCCTCTCGATGAATGCGCCGGTGCAGGGCGCAATTCCGATGTGGATTGCGGGGCGCGAGCGGATTCAGGGGCAGATTCGGGAGCGGGTTGGAGCAAATCTAGCAGAGTTGGATCGGCAACTCGCGGATATGGACCTGGTGCGGCGGCTCAAGGTGGAAGGCGGCTGGTACGCGGTCTTGCGGATTCCGGCGTTGCAGGCAGACGAGGCGACCTTGCTGGATCTCCTGGAGCGCGGAGTCTGGGTTCATCCGGGGTACTTTTTTGGGATGGAGGAGAGCGGCTGGCTGGTGGTGAGTCTGCTGGGGGCTGTTGAGGAATTCAGAACTGGGATGGGCAAGCTTGTTGACTATTTCAGAACGCATCAAGTGAATAACAATTGTCCAGTGACAGTTAAACTATAATCTCATAAAAGTCTATTTAAATTACTGTAAATAAATTAGGTAATCCATCGTTCAAAGAAAGATCATTTCAGGATTACTTCAGGAAAGGGTTGGTCTTGCGTTCGGCGCCGATTGAGGTGGCGGGCCCGTGGCCGGGGACGACTATCGTCTCGTCTGGAAGGGTGAGCAGGCGGGTGTGGATGGAGTCGATGATCCGGTCGTAGTTGCCGCCGGGGAGGTCGGTGCGGCCGATGCTGCCGGCGAAGAGCGTGTCGCCTGCGAGGACCATCTTGAGCAGGGCGAAGTGCAGGCATATGGAGCCCTGGGTGTGCCCGGGGGTGTGCATGACCTGCGCGGGATAGTTTTCGAGGCCGACGCGGAGGCCGTCGGTGAGGCCTTCGTCGGGAAGGGCGGTGGCGGGCGTTTCGATTCCGAGCCAGGCGGCCTGGTCGGACATCATCTGGAGCAGTGGAAGGTCGTCTTCGTTCAGGTAGATGGGTGCGCCGGTGAGGGATTTGAGCTTGAGCGCGCCGCCGACGTGGTCGATGTGGGCGTGGGTGACGAGGATCTGCTTGAGGGTGAGGCCGAGAGCGGTGAGGCGGCGGTGAATGCGGCTGACCTCGTCGCCGGGATCGACCACGATGGCCTCGCGGGTTTCTTCATCGGCGAGGATGGTGCAGTTGCATTGCAGCGGGCCGACGGGAAAGGTCTCGAGGATCATGGATTCATTGTAGGACTGCAGTCCGGACGGAACTGAGGTAAACGCGAGAGGCAGACCGTTGCAGGTCTGCCTCGTGGAAACGGATGCGTTCGTCGAGCGCTACTTGCCGGGTTTGGCGGGCGCGGAAGAGGCGGGCTGGTCGCCGAGTACGGAGTGCGCGTGGGTGCCGCGGGCGTAAAGGATGGTCAGCGTCAGCGAAGTGATCATGAAGATGATGGCCGACCAGGTAGTGAGGCGCGTGAGCACGTTGGCTGCGGCGCGAGGTCCGAAGGCGGTCTGCGAGCCCTGGCCGCCGAAGGCGCCCGCGAGATCGGCTGAGCGGCCCTGCTGCACGAGGACGACTCCGATGAGGAAAAGGCACACGATGACGTGAAGGACGACGACGAAGTAGAAGAGAATCTGCATTGCTGCGGCTGCTTTCTGAACACTGCGCGGTTGGACCGGGCAGGAAATGGTGCGGAGGAGGGGACTTGAACCCCTATGCCTTGTGGGCGCTAGCACCTCAAGCTAGTGCGTCTGCCAATTTCGCCACCTCCGCATGAGGTGAACCCCTTGAGTATATCAAAACGAGGCGTGTTGAAACTCGTGTGGGGACGTTCGATTTTGGGAAGTGGTATCCCACACTGGCGGCAGAAGATGCGGCCTGGACGGGGCGCCCGCAGATGAGGTGACGCGGCGTCCCTGGACGGGGTGGCGCCGCCGTTCTTGGGGATACCCTGGAGTTGGTAGTCTGAAGCAGAGATTTGATTCAGGTTTTGTTCTGAGTGCCGGTTCCAATTACGAATTTCCAGACAGTGCGACGCGGCCGCGGACGTCGGACGTGGGGGCGATTGGGCTGGCGGTGAGCAGCTTTACGCTTTGGGTGCTGGCCGACAGCACGATCAAGGTGGTGGGCCGGTCGCGGCTTCCAGCGTACGAGATTATCGCCTTTCTCGGTATATTCATGTGCGCGTTTCTCGCCCTTCATGCGCTGGCGCGCCGCGAGATTGGGCTGCTTTGGCCGACGCAGCCGCGGCGGCAGCTTGTGCGCTCGTGCCTGGATCTTGTGAACAATCTGTGCGTGGTGGTTGCGCTGCGGCATGTGCCGCTGACCCTCTTCTACATTCTGATTTTTCTGGCGCCGATGTTCATTACGGTGCTGGCGGCGGTTTTTTTGCATGAACGGGTCGGCGTAAGGAGGGCGCTGACGGTTGTTGCGGGTTTTGCGGGGGTGGTGATTGCCGTGAATCCGTTTGGCGCGTCGAGACAGGGGGACTGGATCGGCTTTGCGGCGTGCATGGTGTGCGTGAGCTGCTTTTCAGTGAACATGGTGTGGTCGCGCGTACTGACGCGAACGGAGACGCCGGAGAGCCTGGCGTTTTTCTCGGGCGTGGTGATGGCTGTGGCGGGGCTGGCCGCCATGCTGGGGTGGCATGCCGAGCCGCTGAACGGGCGATTGCTGGCGGGGCTGTTTGCAGTGGCCGCGTTCGGCTCGGCGGGAGCCATCTGTTTCTTCATCGCGGTGAAGCATACGTCGGCGTCGAATGTGTCGCAGTACCACTACACGCAACTGGTCACAGGGGCGCTGGTGTCTTACCTTGTGTGGCGGGAGTTGCCCACGGTGTGGATGGTGCTGGGCGGGGCGCTCATTGTGGCTTCGGGGCTTTACATTGCGCTTTTGGCGCGGCGAACGGCGTGAGAGGCCTGGGAATCTTCGAAGCACGCAGCGAGAGCCAAACTTCAGGAGCTAATGTCCCTCATCTCGCTGGAACTCAATGAACGGGCTGTGAAGCCCATACTCTTCATGCGCTAGTGCATGCGGGCGCGCATGCGTTTTTCGGCGTCGGCGGACCAGTACTTGCAGTCGAGGCGAATGAAGACTGACGAGTAGGGGACGGTCATCGTGGTTTTGAGGACGAGGACGTGGAACTCCTTGCTGGTTTCGTCGATCTGGTTGATGACGCGCTCATGCGGGATGGACTCGACAGTGTAGTCGGGGAGAATGCGCTGGACCTGGTCGCGGTAAGCGGAGGCGCCGGGTGCGTCGTCGTCGGAGACGAAGGGGAGTTCGGCGTCCATGTAGATGAGCGGTCGGACGTGGATGGAGCTGTTGATCGAGCCGAGAACGTAGCGGAGGACATCGAGGTGCGTTGCGTTGGTTTCGATGGTCTCGACGCCCGGCGAGGACTGGAGCGGGTAGGCAGAGTCGACAATGAGGATCCAGTTGCGATGGCCGAGGAGGGGCATGGTTTCAGCGACGCGGGCTTTCCAGTCGGATTGAGCAATCGAGGGAACCGCATGAAGGAGTGAGGCGATGCAGAGCGCGGCCAGGGCAAGAGAGTATTTGCGCATTCGAATCTCCCGAAGGTGAATAGGAGCGACACGATCACTCTACACTCCACCCCTTCCCCTGGTTGTTGACGCGCACAGTAGTAGAATTGTGGGACCGCTCAGAGACTGTCACTCAAGCTGATCATCCGCAGGGATCGCGCTCTCATTCGGCTGTCTTCATCTTCTTTCCGCGATAGTAACGACTGACCAATCAGATTCCGGCATCCAAGTACGACTTCCTCGATCCACGAAAGGTCCGCATGAAATCAGACCGGTATTTCTACACCGCTGCCGCCAGCGTTTTCCTGCTGCTGATGCTCATCGGTTTTCATCCGTTTTACACGCATGGCACCGGTCTGGCCGGCAGGAAGATTGATCCGGTGATCTTTCCGATTGTCCTGGTGCATGGAGCGGCGATCGCGGCATGGTTCGCACTTTTCTTCGTTCAATCGCTGCTGATCAGCGTTCGAAGCCGCAAGCTGCACATGAAGCTCGGCTGGAGCGGGATCGCTATCGGGCTCACGATCGCATGTACTGGAACGCTGGTTGCAATCCGATCTGTGCAGGTCACTCCGCCGATTTTCTTTTTCGGTATGGAGTACTCACGGTTCCTGCTTGTCATGCTGACGGAGATGGCGCTGTTTACATTCTTCGTCACGGCGGGAGTGCTTACGAGGAAGAAGCCGAAGATCCACCGGGCGATGATGTTGCTGGCGGGTTTGAGCATCATTGCCGGCGCAACCGTTCGCATTCCTTTTCTCTTTCCGATTTTCGGCACTGCCGGATGGATTGGTTTGTTTGGGGCGGTCTTCTGCCTGGGGGCGGCGCTCCTGTTGGTCCGCTTTGCGATGACGCGCCGTTTTGATTGGTGGTTTGCCGGGGGCTATGCTTTTTGGGTTGTCACTTATATCGCTTCGACAAACCTGGCCTTGACGGACACGTGGAGCCGCATTGCTGCATGGATCGTCGCACTTTGAAGTGATGCGAGCTCCGGTTCCGATGGCAGAGACTGCCGAGACCAAATTCAGTTTGCGGAGAGCCTCTGCATCCAGGCGGCCAGTTGTTGCTGGTCGGGGGTGCCGGTGCTATGTGAGGCGTGGACGTTGTGGCGGTCGCCTTCGGGGCGGTTCTGGCTCAGCTTGAATTTGCCTTCGATGCGCGTGATTGGGATGCGGAAGCCGACGATGCCGGCGAGCATGGTGCGGCGGAATCCGTCGGGGAGACTGCGCCACTGGTCGGCGTAGGCGGGCTCGTTGGACTGGATGAGGCCGGCAAGGAGCGCGTCTTTAGCGTCGTCGTCTTCGATGAGCGAGAGCGGGCCGTAAGCGTGGATGGCGATGTAGTTCCACGTGGGCACGGAGAGCCGCTCGGCGTAGAGCGAGGGGCTGACGTAGCTGTGCGGCCCGGAAAAAACGACGAGGGTTTCGCAGTTGGCGAGGGATTGCCAGTGAGTGTTGGCCTTGGCGAAATGGCCTTCGAGGGCGCCGTACGGGCCTTCGTCTTTGACGACGAGGGGGAGATGCGTGGCGGTGGGGCTACCCGCATCGCCGGGGCCGAAGAGGATGGCGAAGGAGTAAGCACGCATGGCTTCGATGAGGGTGGCGCGGTCGGAGAGCTGGTTGAATCTGGGCGTGTACATTCGCCTCCTGGTGATCCGGTAGCTGCAGGGCTTCGTATTTCACGTTAACTGTGAGGGGCGCTGCACGGCAAAGCGCGCGAGTGAAGCGAGTGGTAGTCTTTGACGCGTGCGAAGATTTCGGGCTGGAGAGCGAGGATGACGTCGCCAGAGACGATGAGTGCCGGGCCCGATCACGAACAGAGAAGCGAGAAGCGCGGAATCTGGCCGGCGCTGGGGCTGTTTTTTGTGGCGCCGCTGGTGGCGGAGTTTCTGCTGGGGAATCTGCCGATCAAGCTGTTGCCGGCGCTGATTGTGCTGGCGCCGATGTACGGCGGCGGAGCGCTGCTGATTCGCGAGTTGGTGCGGAGAACAGGGCGCGGCTGGCGGAGCATTCTGCTGCTGGGAATGGCCTACGCGATTTTCGAAGAGGGGTTCACAACGCAGTCGCTGTTCAATCCAAATTATTTGAAGCTGAACCTTGGGCTGCTGGCGCCCGCGTACATTTCGTCGCTTGGGATTGGTGCCTGGTGGACGCTTTGGATGCTAATGGTGCATGGGATCTGGAGCATATCGACGCCGATTGCTTTGATGGAGGCGTGCGTGCCGGATCGGGCGCGAACTCCGTGGCTGGGGCGCGTGGGGCTGGTGGTGGTGGGGAGCGTGTTTCTGCTAGGCGCGACGGCAACGACGCTGATGGGGTACAAGCAGGATCATTACCTTGCGTCAAGAGCGCAGTTTCTTGGGGCGGCGATAGTGATTGCGCTGCTGGTGGTGCTGGCGTTTCGAGTGCCGGCACAGCGGAGGTATGCGACGACGGGAGCGGGGCCGTCGGCGTGGGTTGTTGGTGCCATGGCGCTGCTGTTTGGGTCGGCGGCGCTGTTGGTGCCTCAACGGTGGGGATGGGGTGCGGTGGCGGAACTGCTCGGGCTGGATCTTGTGATGGTGCTTGCCGTGCTGGCCTGGTCGCGTCGCGGTTTTTGGGGGCTGAAGCATCAACTGGCGCTTGGGGCCGGGGCGGCTCTGGCGTATGGGTGGCACGCGTTTTTGCAGCACCCGGCAGTGGGTGGGGTGGATGCGAGCGTGCGGGTGGGGAATGCTTTCTTTCTGGCGGGGGCGATTGGGTTGATCTGGTTCGCGGCTGCGCGGGCTTGTGCGGTGTGTCGGAACACGTCGGTCTAAGCCTCCTAACGAAGAAAAACGACTGCTGATCCTTCGGCTCCGCTTCGCTGCGCTCAGGATGACATTTCCTGGACAACACACAATGCTGCGGCACGACTGAAATCCGGTCGTGCCCTGACGCTTCGTGCCCTACTGAATTCGTTCGAAGCGAAAGCCGGCTTCGCGGAGGGCGTGGCTGATGGTCGTTATGTGTGTGGCGCCGCGGGTTTCGAGGGTGACGTCGATGACGGTTTCGCCGAGGCTGACGCCGTAGTAGGCGCGGTTGTGGATGGTTTCGACGATGTTGGCGCGCTCGCGGGCGAGGATTTGCGTGAGGTGCAGCAGGGCGCCGGGGCGGTCCTGCAGGTAGACGCGGAGGCGCAGAAGTCGGCCGTCTTTGACGAGGCCGCGCTCGATGATTTTGGCGAGGAGCGTGACGTCGATGTTGCCTCCGCAGACGAGGACAACAGTGCGGCGATGGCGGAGATTTGTCTTGGACTGGACGACGGCGGCGAGTGCAGCGGCTCCAGCGCCTTCGGCTAAGGTCTTTTCCTGTTCGAGGAGCATGAGGATGGCGCTGGCGATTTCTTCATCGTCGACGGTAACGATTTCGTCGACGTAGCGGGAGACAAGGGGAAGAGTAAGCTCGCCTGCTCGGCGAACGGCAATGCCGTCGGCGATGGTGGCTTCAGCGGCGATGGTGACGGGAGCGCCGGCTTCGCGCGCGCGAAGCATGGAGGGAAGGCGCTCGGGTTCGACACCGATGACGCGGATCCTGGGGTTGTTTTCCTTGAGAGCGCAGCCGATGCCGCTGATGAGGCCGCCGCCCCCGATGGGGACGACGACGGCTTCGAGGTCGGGAACCTGATCGAGGAGTTCGAGGCCGATGGTGCCCTGGCCGCAGATGACTTCGGGGTCATCGAAGGGATGGATGAAGGTGCGGCACTCTTCGAGTTTGCGGCGCATGGCTTCGTCATAGGCTTCGTCGTAGCTGGCGCCGTGCAGGATGACCTCGGCTCCGTAGGCGCGGGTGGCTGCGACCTTGATCTGCGGTGTGGCGAGGGGCATGACGATCTGGGCGCGGATGCCGAGTTGCGTGGCGTGGAACGCGACGCCCTGGGCGTGGTTGCCGGCGCTGGCGGCGATGACTCCACGCTTGCGCTCGGTTTCGCTGAGGGTGAGGAGTTTGTTCAACGCGCCGCGCTCCTTGAATGAGCCGGTGCGCTGGAGGTTCTCGAGCTTGAGGTGCAGGGGCAGGCCGGTGAGTTCGGAGAGATGATGCGAGAACTGGCACGGCGAAACGTGAATGGAGGACTCGATGCGTGCGCGAGCGGCCTGAATGCCGACAAGAGATACGGGTTCCAAGACAATCTCCTCGTTCAGAAAAGTTAGCCAAAAATGCGAAGGCCACCAGCCGCGTTTGCGGGTGGTGGCCTGGATACTGTTGAACTACTGAATCCGGTTCGTCAGGCTTCCTGTCCCGCGCGCATGTTGTGAATGCTAATTCGAATAGCGGGATTGGACACGACAGCACGCAGCGCGGAAACGGCGATCGCGTTGGAGCTGGCGTTGTGCATGACGTTGAGTCGAGTAGAGCAGAGGCAAGCGAGGCGCGTCAAGCAGGGACGGAGCTTCGGGGCTCGGCAGCGAAGGATTCGCTGGTTGCTTCCTTTTCTCTCGTGATCCTGTTGAGCGCGTACTGGAAGTAGACGAAGGAGCCGAGGATCGTGAGGATGAAATTCAGGCGGAGATTCATGGGCTCGCGACGGTTGTAGTGTTCCAGCAGCTCTTCGCGGAGCTCGAAGATGACGACTATGAGAAGAAGCCAGGAGAAAAGAAACCCGAGGCCCAGGAATAGGGACGCGATGGCCCAGTAGAGCGAACTCGCTCCCAGATCAACTTTGCGAATCCACACACACAGGTAGGTGGGCCAGGCAGCGGCGAGAGCGAAAACAGCGAAGTTGCGATAGGGCTCGGGAACGAACCGGAATGCGAGGGCTTCGGCGCAGATGAGCGCCAGCAGAAGCAGAACCCAATGGACTCGCGGAGGAGATGGGAAGGGCGAGGCGTGGTTCGCAGCCTGAGGAACGGGGGAATCGTGCATACCGTATCTTACCCCGAAGACGCAATACCTAAAAGATGTCAATTAGCTTTGCGAAACTTTCGAGTTCAAACAGGTGCTGGCCCTCGGGTGCAGTATCGAGGGCCGCATGTTCAAGAATCCATGTGTCTTTGTGGAAGAGGAACACGGCGTGCAGGCCGGCGGCGAGGGCGGGATTGATGTCACTTTTGGGGCTGTTGCCAATCATCCAACTGGTGTGTGGGCTGAGTTCGTGCCGGGCGATGACTGCGCGGTACGTGGGCGGATCTTTCTCGGCGACGATCTCGATGGCGGAGAAGTAATCTGCGAGCCCGGAACGGCGAACCTTATCGGCCTGCTCTGCGTGGTCTCCCTTGGTCATCAGGATAAGGCGGTGGCGGCCGGCGAGATCGCGGAGGGTTTCTTCGACCTGCGGGAGAAGTTCGATCTCCTGCTCGGCGATGGAGCGGGCGAATCCGATGACGCGCCGGTGCTTCTCTTCATCCATGGGGGCGGGGCTGAGGCGCTCGAAGCAGGTGACGAGCGAGCGCGTGAAGCTGGGAAGGCCGTAGCCGTGGGCGAGGATGGTTTCGCGTTCGACGGCGTTAAGCGCCTGGCGGACCTCGGCGGGCGAGTACTCGTGGTGATTGAGATAGCTGATGAATGCGGCGATAGCGCGCTCGAAGTGGACGTTGTTTTCCCATAGCGTATCGTCGGCGTCGATGAGCAGAGTCTGGCCGGGTGGAAACTGGGGCATGGGTTTATCGTACAAAAGAACGGGCGATGGATTATTGTTTGGCGGTCTGGATCGTGTAGTGCAACTTGTAGGAGTGCTTGCCGGCGGCGATGATGATCTCCATGCTACCGGCGATGCCGGCGAGATCGCCGGTGCCGGAGCCCGGGACAATAAGCACCTTGAGGTCGAACTTTCCGTTCTCCATGGTGCCTAAGTGCTGGAGAGCGAGGGAGCCCTTGCGGCCCTGCAGCGTGCCGGTGACGTATTCGATGGCCACGTAGCCGGCAGTGCCGGCGGCGGGATTGCCGGCGCCGAGCATTTCGCCCTTGCTTGAGGCTTCGAGATCGCCGTGGAACTGCTTGTCGAGGCCGAAGCGCCCGATGGCGGTTCCTGCAATGGCGTCGTCGGCGGGCAAGGGCGAGTTCTTCACATCGAATGTTCCTTCAGCATGCATGGACACGCGGGAATCCTTTGCTGGGAGGGCTGAATTGTCAGCCTGGGCCGATGCGGAGAACGGCGCGAAAAGGCAAACACAAAGACAGAGCTGCGCGATTCGAGCCGTGCGACGCACGTTGACCTCCGGCGGAGGAGATAGTTTACCGGAATGCTGGCGCGTCAGGCGGAGTTGGGCGCGCCATCTTCGGTCCAAGGTAACACTCGCGCCGCAATGGGATAAAGAGAAAGTGGAGGCCATAAAACGAAACGCCGGTTAGACGGAGCATCGAACCGGCGCGGGTTTGACGGGATCAGCGGGAAGTTACGCCGCCGGACGATTTGGAGGCCAGCCAGGATTTCAGTTGCGGACCCTGGAGGTTGCGGAGTTCGATGCAGCCGTTGATGCGCTCGATGGAGTGCTTGAGCGCCTGGTCGGCAGCGGGCACCTTGTGCGTAGCGAAGAAGCTGGCGACATCGTCGCGGGCAGATGCGCTGCAGAAGGCGCCGGTGGCACCGACAAGCACGCTGCCCATCTCCGGCGTGAACTGCTTCTTCACATCATCCCAGTGGGTCTGGATGAAGTTCCAGGCGAGTTCGCGATTCTTGTCGATGTCGAGCGAGATGGCGAGCTGGACGGCAGCGTCCTGGTTGCGGACCTTATCGGAGACCGCGTATTCGAGGGCGCGTTTGGCCAGATCAGAATTCTCAAACATGGCGAGCAGGCGGAGAGCGCCGCTCTGGATCTCGGGATTGGTGGATGTCTCGGCGATCTTCTGCAGCTTGCCGAAGAGCTCGGCATCGCCGTTGCGCGCGGTGATTTGCAGCGCGGTCTGAGCGAGATTGGGTTCGACCGAGTTCGGATTGGCGAGGTATTTGGCGCTGATTTCGCGGGCCTGCGCAAGGACCTTTTCGTCTTTCGCATCGCCCAGGGCACCAAAGAGCAGGGCACGCAACTGCTTGGTATTGGCGGTGTCGCTGTCGGAGGGTGGGCCGAGCTTGGCGTATTCCGGAGCGAACTGCTGGCGGAACCAGGTCTCAAGAGCTTCCTTCTCCTCTGGCGTGGATGCGATGCGCGAATGGATTGCATCGAGGCCACCGAAAGCGGATGAGATGACATCGGCGCTCGAGTCGGCCTTCACCGCTGCGACGAGATCAAGGTAGTCACCGACTGAGGCCTTGTCGGCGCGAACCTGCGCCCATTCGTCGCCGATGAGGCTGATGCGCTCAGTGGGCGAGAGGCTGGACTCGATGTGCGAAACGAGGGCGGCGTGGTCGTTCGGCGCGTAAGCGGTGCGATAGTAGCCCTTGCCGCCGGCATTGGCAAAAAAGAGAGGGCTCTGCGGGACGGCGAGTGAGGTGGTTTCGGGCGTGAGGAGCTGGCAGTTTTGGTTGCCGTCAGCGGTCCTGAAGCAGACGGGGAGCGTCCACTTCTCGGCTCGGTCGGCCTTGATGCTGGGGCTCAGGTAGAAGCGCCTTTGCGATACGGGGACTCTGCCGTTCTCCGGCTGTCCAAAGGTGAGCAGGGGCACGCCGGCCTGGGCGACGAGGCCCTCCATGATATTGTCGACGGGCTTGTGGCTGGTTGCAGTCTGGGCGTTCCAGAAGTCTTCGGCTGTGGCGTTGCCATAGAGGTGCGCGGCGAGGTAGTTGTGCACGCCTTCGCGAAAGGTCTCAGGGCCGACGTAGTTTTCAACACTGAGCAGCACGTCGCTGGCCTTGCCGTAGGAGATGCCGTCAAACATCTGCTCGATCTCTGCCGGGGTATCGGCGCGGGCGCGGATTGGACGCGTGGTGGGCTGCGCGTCGAGGTTCAGGGTATTGTCCATGTTGGCGGCAATCATCTGATCGATCTGCCACTCGGGGTGCATGGCGGCGACGGGCTTGTTTTCCAGCCAGGTGGCAAAGCCCTCGTTGAGCCAGATGTTGTTCCACCACTGCATAGTGACGAGATCGCCGAACCACTGGTGCGCCATTTCGTGAGCGATGACCAGGGCGACTTCCTCCTTGGCGTTGAGGGAGGCAGTTTTGGGATCGAGGAGGAGCGCGGCTTCGCGGTACGTGATGGCGCCGAAGTTCTCCATTGCGCCGGCTTCGAAGTCGGGCAGGCCAATGAGGTCGAGCTTTTTCAGCGGGTAGGGAATGCCGAAGTAGGTGTTGTAGTAGTGCAGCACGAACTTGGCGACGTCGACGCCGTAGGGCGTGAGGGCAACCTTATCGGGCGTGGAGCAGACGCGAATGGCGACGCCGTCCTGTTCGCCGGAGGTGCACTGGAAATCGCCGACAAGGAATGCGACGAGGTAGGTGGACATTTTCGGCGTGGTGAGGAACTTGAGCGAGTGCTTGTCGTCGCCGGGTCCGGGAGTGTCGCTGACGATGGGGCCATTGGAGATTGCGGTGTCGCCCTTGTCGACGACGAGCGTGATGTCGAAGGTGGCCTTGAAGGCGGGTTCGTCGAAGCTGGGGAAAGCGCGACGCGCATCGGTGGATTCGAATTGCGTGACGGCGTAGTTGCGGCGGGCCGTCTTCGAGAGATAAAAGCCGCGGAGTTCGCCGTTCAGCATGCCGCTGTACTGGACGGAGATACGCGCCTTGCCGGCCGGAAGCTTGTCGGGAACGGTGAAGGTTGCCTGCTCCTTTTCCTTGTCGAGGGAGACGGAGGCCGTTTGCTGTTTACCCTCGGCTTCGATCTTCACTTGTTGGAAGGTGAGGTCGTGGGCGTTGAGTGTGATGCTATTGGTTGGCTCGGCGAGGGTGACGTCGATGGTCTCGGACCCGGTGAAGGCTGTGGCTTTGAGGTCCGGCGTGAGGATAAGGGCGTAGTGCTGGGGGCGGACGGTGTCAAGGAGGCGCTGGGCTTGCAGCGAAGGCGTTGCGGCGATGGTGAGAGCGGCGAAAACACAGCAGGCGAACGAACGGCGCACCATGCGCCAGGGGAAAAGGACCGAATTGGTTCTCATTTCATCCTCTTGAAATTTGAATGGCCCTCCGGGAACTGCGGGCCCGGTTTCTTATTGAAGCGTGCGGCTCGAGTGTTGCGACGGCATCTGAACGATCGATCGCGGAACGTAAAAGGGCTGCGAGGCTCGAACATGAAGCCTTCGTCATTTTAGGGTACGGGGGCGCACAAAGGTAATTATGTTTTATGTGACCAGTTGCAGTTTCAGGGGGATGAGTGCCTTGCTTGTTACCGGCTGTCGATCGGGGAAGCACTGTCCAAGTCAGGATGAGCTAAGCGGCCTCGTCCTGATTTTCAGAGGGCTCGGACTTTCTGGACAGGAGGGAATCGAGGAGCAACAAGCAGGCGCCTACGACGATGGAGCTGTCGGCTACGTTGAAGTCGGGCCAGTGGTAGCCGAAGATGTTGACCTCGATGAAGTCGACGACCGAACCATAGGCGATGCGGTCGTGAACGTTGCCGAGCGCTCCGCCGAGGACGAGCGCGAGGGCGACGGTGGCCAGGGTGATGCGGCCGCCAAGGCGAATGAGGGCGATCAGAACGGCTACCGCGGCCAGTACGGAGAAGGTGATGAGCCCCCAGCGGACGGCGTTGGGCGAGGCTGAATCGGCGAAGAGCGAGAAGGCGGCACCCTCATTGAGCCAGTGGGTGATGCGGAGAAAGTGGGGAATGACTGTCAGCCCTTCGCCGAGGGGGATGTTTTTCGACACGAGCGTCTTCGTCAGGCGGTCGGCTACGATGACGACGGCCGAGATGAGCAGGAGCCACGGGAGTTTGCGCGGAGTGGGAAAACTCACTGGGCGGCCTCCGGCGGGGCAATCGGATTGATTCCCATTTCCTTGAGAGCGTTGTGGCAGCGGGTGCAGACGTTATGCCAGATGCCGTAGCTGGAGACTTCGGGCATGAAGTTCCAGCAGCGGGCGCACTTGTGACCGCTGGCGGGCAGGGCAGTTGCGACCAGGGGCACGTCTGGCGCGCTTTCGACGACACGGACGGCGGAGACGTTGATGATCTCCTTGAGGCCGGCGGAATGGCGCTGTAAAAGCGCGAGCAGAGGACCGGAGGCGGCGATCTCCACATCGGCTTCGAGGCCCTTGCCAATGCGCTTGGCCTGGCGGGCTTCTTCGAGGACGCGAAGAGCTTCGTCGCGGACGGCGAAAATCTGCTTCCATTCTTCTAAAACGGGAGTGGGATCGGAGGAGTATATCTCTGCCGGCTTGGGGAAGAGGGCGAGGTGCACGCTATCTTCGCGGCCAGCGACGGCGGGCAGGTATTCCCAGACTTCGTCCGCGGTGAAGCTGAGGATGGGCGCGACGAGGCGGACGAGGGCTTCGGTGATCTGCCAGAGGACGGTCTGCGCGGAGCGTCGGGCCTTGCTGGCCGGCGCGAAGGTGTACATGCGGTCCTTGAGGACGTCGAGGTAGAACGAACTGAGGTCGACGATGGCGAACTCGTTGACGGCCTGGTAGACGCGGTGGAATTCGAAGGCCTGATACCAGCCGAGGATTTTCTCGGTGAGGTCGCGGGTGCGAGCGAGCATGTATTTGTCGAGCGGAAGGAGTTCGCACTCGGGCACGCGGTCGCGCGCAGGGTCGAATCCGTTCAGATTACCGAGCAGGAAGCGGAAGGTGTTGCGCAGTTTGCGGTAGAGCTCGGCGCAGCGGGCCATCAGGTTTTCGCTGGCGGCCATGTCTTCTCGGAAGTCAATGGATGCGACCCAGAGGCGCACGATCTCGCCGCCCATGCGCTCGGCGATGTCGACGGGATCGACGCCGTTGCCGAGAGACTTCGACATGGCGCGGCCTTGCTCATCAAGCGTGAAACCTGCGGTGGCTACGTGCGAGTACGGGGCACGACCGCGGAGAGCGACAGAGGTGAGCAACGAGGAGTGGAACCAGCCGCGATGCTGGTCGCCACCCTCCAAATACAGGGTCCGAACGCCTTTGCCTTCCTGGAAGTTTTTGTATGCGGACTTCAGGTCGGCGTCAGACTCGCAGACGGCGAACCAGCTTGTGCCAGAGTCGAACCAGACGTCGAGGATGTCGGTCTCCTTGCGGAACGCGGCGCCGCCGCAGTGGGCGCACTTCATGCCAGGGAGAAGCAGGTCGGCTATGGGGGTGGTGTGCCAGGCCTCGGCGCCTTCGCGCTCGAAAAGGTCGACGATCTTGCGATCGAGCGCGGCGTCAACGACGGGATTGCTGCACGCCTCGCACATGAATACGGCGATGGGCACGCCCCAGATGCGCTGGCGGCTGATACACCAGTCGGGGCGGGTGGCGATCATGTTCGTGATGCGCTCCTTGCCCCACGCGGGATCCCACACGACCTTGTCGATCTCTTCGATGGTGAGCTGCCGGAACGTTTTTTCCTCGTTTGGGACTGACTTGATTGGCGTGTCCAAAGAGATGAACCACTGCTCTGTGGCACGGAAGATGACGGGGTTGTGGCAGCGCCAGCAGTGCGGATACGAGTGCTCGAGATCGCTGGAGGCGAGCAGCGCGCGATTCTCTTCGAGCATGGCGACGATGATGGGATTTGCCTGCCAGACGGTCTTGCCTTCGAAGGGCGGCGGTGAGGCGAGGAGCCATGCCTGCGGATCGGCGTGGAGGTGGCCGGAGGCATCGACGCGGCAGGTCTGGTCGAGCGAGTACTTCTGGCCGGTGTAGAAATCATCGGCGCCGTGCGAGGGCGCGGTGTGGACCGCACCGGTGCCCTGGTCGGCGGTGACGTAGGTTCCGAGCACGCCGAGGATGCTGCGCTCGAGGAACGGGTGCTTGAAGGTCGTGTGCTCCAGCTGGTTGCCTTTGAAGCGGGCGATTTCGGTGGTGGCGCCGAGATTGCAGGCGGCGATGACGGCAGGGGCGAGTTCGGCGGCGACGATGTAAACGGGGCTGCTTTCCTCGGTCGTCGCGAGGGCAACGTATTCGAAGTCGGGGTGAAAGGTGACAGCCATGGACGCGGGGATGGTCCAGGGGGTCGTGGTCCAGATAATGGTGTAGACCTCGCGGCCGGCGAGTGCGGGGTTGAGCGTGCCGGGGTCGGAGGTCATCCGGTAGCGCACGTATATCGATGAGCTTGTGTGCGACTCGTACTCGACCTCGGCTTCAGCGAGGGCGGTGCGGTCGTGGATGCACCAGTAGACCGGCTTGAGTCCGCGAAAGACGAAGCCTTTCTCGAGGAAGCCGTAGAAGGCTTCGAGGGTGCGGGCCTCGTAATCGCGCGCCATGGTCAAGTAGGGTTTTTTCCAGCGGCCGAAACAGCCGATGCGCTGAAACTGCGAGGTTTGCAGGTCGACGTACTTCTGGGCGTACGCGCGGCAGGCTTCCAGCACTGCGGGAGCCGGCATCTCCAGCTTTTTACGGCCAAGCTGCTCGTCGACTTTGATTTCAATGGGGAGGCCGTGGCAGTCGTAGCCGGGGACGTAGGGGGAGTCAAAACCGGCCATGGTTTTCGACTTTACAACAAAGTCTTTGAGTCCCTTGTTGAGCGCGTGACCGAGGTGGATGGGACCGTTGGCGTAGGGAGGTCCGTCGTGCAGGAGGTAGGTCGGACGGCCGGCGCAGGTTTCGCGCAGCTTCTCGTAGAGGCGAAGTTCGGCCCATTTCTTCAGCCGAAGCGGCTCATTCTGGGGCAGATTTGCCTTCATCGGGAAGGCTGTTTGCGGCAAGGTTAATGTCGCCTTCAACTCCGGCGCTGGAGACATTGGAACTCCCTGAAGCGATTGCAAGATCCTGAATGTTTAGTGTAAAGGAGCGGAGAAGAATTTTACGGTAACAACCGCGAACTCCTAGCGTCTATCGTTTATGGGAACTGTCTCTTCAGGGAAATATGAGACTCTGGAGAAATCAACAGCGCCAAAAGGTGAGTCCGTTCATCTAAAGACAGGGACGGGCGATGTCAAGCATAATGGAGTGATGGACCGGGAAGCGGGTGATAGCGCTCCGTGGCAATCGCTGCCGAGAGGGCCAGTATCGGCAAATATGGCAAACGACGTACTTATACAGCCCGATTTAGAGACCAGAAACGACGTGCCGTCGAATGAGGGGCACGAACTCGACATGTTTCTGGGCAAGGCATTTGAAGAAAAGCCGATCTGGAAAGATCTCTACGAGAATATCCACGACGTCTTCTTCCCCCCAAAACTTCCACCGCTGGTTTTGACATCGAAGCCGATCCCGGTGCCGGACCGGATGGCGGTGAAGGCCAATCCCTGGGCAATCGGCACGTCAAGCGTCGTGAATCTTGGCATGCTTGCGCTGGCGATCTGGTTTGGGATCAGCATCTTCCATCCACCCACGAAGGCGCAGTTGAACCTGACGAATGTGGATGTCAGCGACATCCTGAAGGCGCCCGAGATGGCTAACCCGGCAGGCGGCGGTGGCGGCGGCGGATCCCATGACATTGTGGATCCGATGAAGGGCAAGCTACCCCCGAGGATGAAGGATCCGATTGTGCCGCCGATGGTGCCAGTGCTCGATAAGCCGAAGCTGGCGTTTATGCCGGCGATCAATGTGCAGAAAGACATCACCCTGCCGGACAATCCGGCGATGGTGAACTTCGGGGTGAAGGACTCAGCCAACGTTACGCTGGCCTCGAACGGCTCCGGCGGCGGTGGGGGCATGGGCAGCGGATACGGCGGCGGCCTTGGATCGGGCAACGGCAATGGCTATGGGCCGGGTAGCGGCGGAAATACCGGCGGCGGTTTGTACCGCATTGGCGGGGGCGTTTCGGCGCCGGTGCCGATCTTTACGCCTGAGGCAGAGTTCAGCGATGAGGCGCGGCGCGCGAAGTACCAGGGCGTTTGCCTGATCTCGCTGATTGTGAATGCGAACGGTGATCCGGTTAATCCCCGCGTGGTGCGGCCGCTCGGCATGGGACTGGATGAGAAGGCGCTTGAAGCGGTGCGGAAGTACAAGTTCAAGCCGGCCATGAAGGAAGGAAAACCGGTGCCGGTGATGATGAGTATTGAGGTAAATTTCAGACTCTACTAAGACAGGGAGCACGGAGTAACAGGCGGGAGCGAAGCGCGCATTGCGCTTCGCTCTTATGTTTTGTGGGAGAAAGAACGCGGTTTGAATTGAGCCACATTTGGATTTTCAGGAGCCGGAGCATTAATCGATTTACTTTGGCCCGAATCCTATCTCGTCGTGATAATCTTCGGTGTTCTTTTGGGGGAGGAGATGGCGATGCGTCTATCGATGCGTGTGTGTGCGACCGGAGTGATGGGTTTTGTGCTGGCGCTGGGGAATGCCAGAGTTGCGCGTGCACAGGCGGTTTATCCGTTTCGGGACACGTCGCTTTCGGATGAGGCGCGTATTCAGGATTTGCTGAAGCGGCTCACGCTGGATGAGAAGGTGCTGCTGATGTCGGATCATCCGAAAATCGAGCGGCTGGGCATCGTCTTCTCGGGGCAGGTGGAAGGGCTGCACGGGCTGGCATTGGGGGGCCCGGCGGGATGGGCTGCGCGAGGACGGCAACCGGCGCCGACCACGACGTTTCCCCAGGAAAAGGGGCTGGGGGCGACGTGGGATCCGGATCTGCTGAAGAAGATTGCGGCGCTGGAAGGATACGAGGCGCGCTACTACTACCAGAATCCCGTCTACGATCGCGGCGGCGTGGTGGTGCGCGCGCCGAATGCTGATTTGAGCCGTGATCCGCGCTGGGGGCGAACGGAGGAGTCGTATGGCGAGGATCCCTACCTGGTGGGCAAACTGACTGTGGCGTTTGCGCAGGGGCTGCAGGGGCCCGATCCGAAACACTGGCAGGCGGCTTCTTTGATGAAGCACTTCCTGGCGAATGAAAACGAGAATGGGAGGACGCACACGTCCTCCGATTTCAATGAGCGGCTGTTTCGGGAGTACTACTCGGTACCGTTTCGCATGGGGTTTGAAGAGGGCGGGTCACGCGCGGTGATGGCTTCGTACAACGCGTGGAACGGCACGCCGATGACGGTGAATCCGGTGCTGAAGGACGTGATGATCAAGGAGTGGGGCAACAATGGCCTGATCTGCACGGACGGCGGCGCGCTGGGTCTGTTGATTACATCGCACAAGGCGTTTCCCGACAAGGAACATGGGTCGGCGGCGGCGGTGAAGGCGGGAATCAACCACTTTCTTGATACGTACAGGCCGGACCTTACGAAGGCGCTGAAGGACGGACTGCTGACGGAAGCGGACATGGATGCGGCGCTCAAGAACCTGCTGACGGTGTATCTGAGGCTGGGCGAGATGGACCCGGCCGGGGCGGATCCGTATGCAAAGATCGGTCGCGAGTCGGATGGGGAGGCGCCGCCGTGGGAGAGGGAATCGAGCAGGGCGCTGGCGCGGCAGGCGACAGACGAGTCGATTGTGCTGCTGAAGAACGAGAACAACACGCTTCCGCTCGACAGGACGAAGCTGAAGACGCTTGCGGTGATCGGACCGTGGATCGACACGGTCCTGCAGGACTGGTACAGCGGAACGTGGCCGTATTCGGTGACGATTCTGGAGGGGCTTCGAGAGTCCGCCGGGAAGAATGTGAAGGTGCTGTTTGCTGACGGATCCGATCCGGATGAGGCTGCCGCGCTGGCGAAGAAAGCGGATGTGGCGATAGTGGTGGTGGGGAATCATCCGGAATGCAATGCGGGATGGGATCAGTGTCCGACGGCCTCGAACGGCAAAGAGGATGTGGACCGCAAGACCATCGTGCTGGAGCAGGAAGACCTGGTGAAGAAGATCTACGCTGCGAATCCGAAGACGATCGAGGTGCTGCGGTCGAGCTTTCCGTACGCAATTGTCTGGAGCCAGCAGAATCTCCCCGCCATTGTGCACATGGTTCACAACAGCCAGGAAGAGGGGCATGGGCTGGCTGACGTGCTGTTCGGGGACTATTCGCCGGCAGGACGGCTTACGCAGACGTGGCCCACGGGTGATGACCAGTTGCTGCCGATTCTGGACTACAACCTGCTCGACGGCGAGACGTATCTCTACAGCAAGAAGAAGGCGCTGTACCCGTTTGGGTATGGGTTGAGCTATACGACGTTTGAATATCGCGGCGTGAGCACGAGTGCGGCGCACATGGACCCGGACGGTGCTGTGCAGGTGCACGTGAAGGTGAAGAACACGGGCAGGCGTGCGAGCGATGAAGTGGTGGAGATGTATGTGCAGCACCTGGGTTCCCACCCCAACGACAAGGACCCGTCGTTGGGGACCCCGGGATCGGCGGTTACACGGCCGCAGATTGAGCTGAAGGGTTTCAAGCGGGTGCGGATCGAGCCGGGCGCGGAGAAGGACGTCACGATGGAACTGAAGGCGCGCGACCTTGCTTATTGGGACACACCGGGGCACGTGTGGCGCGTGGAGAAGGAAAACGTGCGCATTCTTGCGGGAGGTTCAAGCGACAAACTGCTTGTGCAGACGGTGGTGGATGTAACGGGGACGAAGGACTATAAGCCGTAGGGAAGTGCAGCGCGCGGATGCGAAGGACGATGACTGGTGTCCGCGCGATTTATCGGCTTCGGGACATTGCGCATACAGATATGAAAACAAATTAGTTACCATCAGGTTGATACCTTCGGTTGTTACTAAAGTGTCATTGACTCACAACCCTGCCTATCCTACTGTAGGAACTCCAAACAGGCTCACAAATGGGAGCCGTTGAAAGAGATCGGCCCATTATCAAATCCGCGTTGATTTCGTGGTTCGTTGTGACTGTGCGAGGAGTTCTCATCAACGGACACTGAGGTTCTTTGAGGTTTCCGGCGGGTTGCCGATTCCTCCTTGTCTTTGGTCAAGCTCAAGGAATCCCCGAGACTGACCCGACTTACATTCTGGCGGAGTTTGCAAAGCGATGCTTGCGCCACCAGCCGTGGCATCACGGGGCTGGATGACGAGAAGTCCGATTTGCCTTTTGAAAGAATCTTCCCCATCGGGTGCCTTGTGAGATCAGTTCTGCTTGTTCTCAGTGTTCTCCGATCTGCTGAAACGCGCTCATTGCTCAGCGAAGTCGTTGGTGGCCACGGCCACAAGCTGGTGCACGCGTATGGCTGTGAACAGGCTCAGGTCCTTCTCAGCAATGGTCTCGATCCCGATCTCGTGATCGTTGACTCGCCATCGTCGGCGGGCAATTCCGACCTCCACAACATCCTTCGAACTGCTTCCAAATCAGCCGTTTGCCTTGTTTACGGCCCGGGCGAAAAGCAGTTCAGAAGCCAAGCCGCAGCACTCGGAGTCGCATATTTCCTAGAGCGGCCGCTCGTCGGGGGCGCCGTCACCGCAATGCTCGAACAGGCATGCGACGCGGACTACGAGGGAACCGAACGGAAGCCGGAAGATTCCGCAATGGCGGAACCTGTCCAAGCGACTTCCTGGCCCGGCAGTCCGATTGTCGAGGAACTGGCCGACGGGAGGTACTTCCTTGCCGCCGCGCCCTCCATGCTGAAGATTTATCGCCAGGTCAAGCTACTCGCGGACGTGGACGCTCCGGTTCTGATCCTCGGCGAGAGCGGTACCGGCAAGGAAGTGATTGCGCACCTCATCCATAATCATTCGCGCCGCTCGGAACACCGGTTCGTGAATGTGAATTGCGCTGCGCTACCGGCCGATCTGCTTGAGAGCGAGCTATTCGGCTACCAGCAGGGTGCGTTCACGGGTGCCATCAAGGACAAGCCCGGCAAATTTGAGCTGGCCAATCGGGGCACGCTGCTGCTCGACGAGATCGGCGAGATGAGCGCGCAAATGCAGGCCAAGCTCCTGCATGTACTTCAGGACGGCCAGTTCAATCGTCTCGGCGCGCGGGAGAGCAGCAGGGTGGACGTGCGCGTGCTTGCCGCCACGAATTTGCAGATTGAGAGCGCGCTGGTGGGCAAGACGTTTCGTGAAGATCTCTACTACCGGCTGAACGTATTCACCGTAAATGTGCCGCCTCTGCGCGAGCGACGGGAAGAGATTCCTTACCTGGTTGAAGAGATCGTTCGCAGGTCGCCGGAAGAATTGCGCAACGGTTACGGCTTCACCTTCTCATCGCGGTTGATGGACGCCGTTCTGCTTTACGACTGGCGTGGGAATGTGCGCGAGCTGCGGAATTTCGTGACGCGTACGATGACGATGCGCGATTCTGAAACCGCGGTACATGAACTTGAGTCGAAGATCGCCGCTGGATACAGGGTGGAGCAAGATGAGCCGGTGCCGCAGCTGTCGCGTATCACGAAGGACACCGGCATGCGCTCCATTGTGCGCGATATGAAGGATCGCGCTGAGGCGCAGATGATTCAGGATGCGCTGGAAGTCTCGGGGTGGAATCGGCGGCACGCGGCGAAGTATCTCAACATCAGCTATCGCGGCCTGCTCTACAAGATCCAGCAGCATCGCCTCGCTCCCAGGTCCTCTGCATGGAGCCAACCCGTCGCAGGTAACTGATCCGGGAGATTAAAGAGCGTCCCCTTTCAAAATTGCCCAACCGGTGAGAGTCTCCAGTTCTGGCTTTCGCGCTTGACATGTCCGGATTCAGAACGACAGCAAATACATTTGACGTAATCGGGGCGCCTTGCTGCTGACTCGATCTGGTTGATCTCCAGAATCGAAGAAAAGAACTTGCGTTGTTCTCGGGGAAGACGCCGTGAAAGCTCGATGTATCGACGGAGGCTTATCTGTGTATTATCCACATAAAGAGCCAGTTGAGATTGATTATGAGGGATAGATGCTCGAGAGACAGCCGTTAGAGAATCGTTGGTCAAGATATCAGATGGAAGCGTATTCTCGCCGCGGATTCTTGCAAGCAGTGGATGCGCGCGATAAGCACCAGCCATCAGTGTTTCATGCAAGTGGGAGAGCGCCATGGAAGACGTGGTGAATCCTTGGCAGGGTCGACGCGTTTTCCTCACCGGACACAGCGGCTTCAAGGGGGGATGGCTGTCGCTGTGGCTCGCCCGTCGCGGTGCGCGAATCCGGGGATACGCGCTCGATCCCATCACTGAACCCAATATGTTCACGGAATCATCAGTTGCCGGCGTTCTTGAAGATATGCGCGGCGATATCCGAGACTATGCGAAGCTTGAAGCCGCGATGATGGAGTTTGCGCCTGAAGTGGTCTTCCATCTGGCAGCGCAGCCGATCGTCGTCCGCTCCTACATCGAGCCCTTAACGACGTTCTCCACGAACGTGATGGGTACAGCGCATGTCATGGAAGCGATCCGGAAGACCTCAAGCGTGCGCGCGATCGTGTGCATCACGACTGACAAGGTCTATCAGAATCAAGGATGGGTCTGGCCGTATCGGGAGACGGATCCGTTGGGCGGGCACGACCCCTATTCATCCAGCAAGGCATGTGCAGAGATAGTCAGCGCTGCATATCGCAGCTCCTACTTTCCGCTTGAAAAGATCAATGAGCATCAGGTTCTTTTAGCGACGGCACGCGCAGGCAATGTGATTGGCGGGGGAGACTGGTCAGAGTATCGGCTGATTCCCGACTTGGTCAGGGCTTTTCAGTCAGGGACTCGTGTGCTCATTCGAAACCCCAGAGCCACTCGCCCCTGGCAGCACGTGCTGGAACCTCTGAACGGATACATTCTGCTGGCGGAAAGGCTACTTGCGAGGCAGACTCAGTTCGCCTCGTCCTTCAATTTTGGCCCGAACTACGACGATGCATGGCCTGTGGAACGCATCGCCGAAAAGGTCGTGAAACTCTGGGGCGAGGGTGCTTCCTGGGCACGGGACTCCGTTGCCGCTGTACATGAAGACCGGTTTCTGCAACTGGACGCGAGCAAGGCTCGTTACGAGATGGGATGGCATCCGCGTCTGAGGACCGAGACGGCTCTCGAATGGACAATCGCATGGTATCACGCATGGAAGGATGGCGAGAACATGAGGGAGTTCACCTGGAAGCAGATCGGGGAGTTCGAGAAGCTCAAAGACCAGGCAGGATGAGCTTAACGACTTGCTTCAACCCTGGGTGAATAGCCATATGGAAGAGCTCAGCGTTTTTGTGAAAGCTCACTGCTAGTTGAGTCAGCCCGTTCACCGATATTCCCGCGAACCTGAGGAGAGATTCCCCGAAGCTCAAAGACGCAAGATTCTGCTGAACCGCCACCAGGCTCCGAAACTGAATCCGGCTGAATCGCGCTGCAACCGGCAAGCGTTGCTCGTCGATGCCGGAGGATTGCACTGATTCGCGCCGAAGACGTCAATAGCGGCCCGGAGAGCCCTTCACCCGTTATGACAAACTACCGGTTGTGGGTCGATCGTCTCCCGCAACATGGCCCCCGGCTCTGCCGGGGTGGCAGTAGAAGTTTGACATTTACGGGAGTCCATCCAAGAAGCTCCAGATCGTGAGCCGCCAAGCACACGAGGAGAAGAATCTCGGATGGACGAATACGAGAGTTTAAGCCACAGCAAATGGGAGTGCAAATACCACGTAATTTTCATTCCAAAATGCCCACGGAAAACGTTGTACAGCAGTCTTCGGCAGCACTTGGGCGAGGTATTCCGGTGCCTCGCAGAGCAGAAGTAGAGCCGGGTTGAGGACGGCTTCAGTTAAATGGGATCCAAGGAAGCCGGCGGCCCCGGTAATTAGAACGCGCATGGTACAAACGTCCTATATTGACTCTTGTCGTCATTAAGCTATCGCAATCAAGCGAAGATTGAAATACCCCCGTTTGTCAATGAGCAAGACTTCACATTTCTGAAGCGATGCGCAGCATAAAGGTTGCAGCGCAAGGCGGCTCTTAAACCTTTGTGCCATGTCGGTGCCTGGGCAGGAAGAATGCTGCGACCGGATCCACCGGTTGAGCCAGGCCGGGTCGTCCGACGCTCAGGTAAGTAAACCCTGCCTTTGTCATGATTGCGGGGTCGTAGAGATTCCTGCCATCAATCACGATCGGGTAGCGCAGCGTATAGTGCAGCTTGACCAGATCGAGTTCAGCAAATTCTTGCCAGTCATTCAGAATCAGAAGCGCGTCCGCATCCTGCGCAGCCACGTAGGGGTCATCTACATAACGCATATGTGATCCCGCGGGAATGATTTCTTTGCAGCGGCTTGCCGCCGCAGGATCATGGGCGCACACTACGCATCCTTCACTCAGGAGCCTCTTCACAATATCGAGCGCCGGCGACTCGCGCACGTCATCCGTACCACCCTTGAAGGCGAGCCCAAGTACTCCAATTTTTTTTCCACGGAAAGTCCACAGAGCCGAGCGGATTTTCTGGAAGAAACGCTGCTTCTGCTCCTCGTTGATCTTTTCCACTTCATGCAGGAGTCCAAAATCAACACCCACCTGCTCGGCCACGTGACGGAAGGCGGCGACATCCTTGGGGAAGCATGATCCGCCGTAGCCAATCCCGGCGCGCAGAAACTTCGGGCCAATGCGCGAATCCATGCCGATGCCGCGCGCAACCTCTACCACGTCTGCTCCCGCGGCCTCGCATATGTTGGCCACAACGTTGATGAACGAGATCTTGGTTGCCAGCAACGCGTTGGAAGCGTGCTTGATAATCTCAGCCGCCTTTGTGGAGGTATGCAGGATCGGCGGCGGATCGGCGGCCTTGCGCGGCCCCGGCACGGAATCCTGCATGTTGTAGTAGCTACCGCTCGTCAGCGGAAGATAGATCTTCTTCAGAAGATCGGCAGCCGTCTCAGTGGCTGCTCCAATTACGATTCGATCTGCGTGGAGGAAATCAACAACTGCTGTACCCTCGCGCAGGAACTCCGGATTCGACGTCACATCGAACAGATCCTTGGGTATACCGTTCCGCTCGATCACGCGCCGGATCCATTCGTTCGTATAGACCGGAACCGTGCTCTTCTCTACGATCACTTTGTACGAGTCTATGGAGCGAGCAATTTCGCTCGCCACGGCATCTACATAAGAAAGATCGGCACTCCCAGTTTGACTTTGTGGAGTTCCCACTGCAATGAAGATAGCCTGGGCCGACTGCGTTGCCGCGCGTAAATCCGAAGTGAAATCCAACGATTTGCCGCGGTGACGCTCGAGCAATTCGGGCAGATGTTCTTCATGGATGGGAATTCCACCCTCTTGCAGCATGCGGACCTTGGATTCATCGTTGTCGACACAGACCACTCGATGTCCAATCTCTGCAAAACAGGCAGATGCAACCAGGCCCACATAGCCCGAACCCACTACCGTAATGGTTGCCGCTTCACTCTTTGCAGTCATCTTGACAGCCTCTCCGATTTCATTAGTCTTTGACACCTCTTAGGTCCCCTTCACTCCGCTTGCATTAACAGCTTCTCGCTGTCTCGGGAACCGGATTCTGATCCCGGTACCGCTCTAGGAGTGGAATCAGATGCGGCGCAGACGAGTAGCGAAGAACAGAGTATCCTGGCGACGACAGACAGCGGAATAACCAACCAAGATAGAGCCGGTCAGCCCAACCCGACATACGCAGCTGGTCACTACTCAGAAATGCAATTGCCGCTTCGATACAGTGAATTGCCGGGAGGTAATCGAGGTTGCGCTCCGCTCATGCGTGCCACCACCCCACAGTGATCACCACGTGTTTGGGCTGCCACAATTGCGGCTTGTTGATGTGTTTCTGATTTTCAACCTTACCGCCATACATCAGGGCCTATAAACAAAATACGGTGGAACCTCAATCCCCCTCCGATTTTAGCCTCTCCACATTCTTTCTCGAACTGGCGCTGCCTGCCATCACCCAAAAGTGGTGCTGGAGGTGCGGACATCGCCCTGTTGCAACAGTCCTTCAGATACTTGAGTCCCGACGAGCGCGGGATCGAGTCGCCTTGCAATACAATGAACGATTACCGCCGAATCCGCACCCGCTTGTATCCCTTGAGCTCGATCTGCGGCCGCGTCACCACCGAGCCGAGGTGCTGCACATACTTCTGCACCAATTCGTCGCTCGCGCGTTTTCCTGTGTTCTTCACCTTCACATGAACCTGCACGCTTCCATCCGGATCCATCTGCGACGCGCTCGAACTCACTCCCCGATATTCACCGCCCGCAAAGATTGACTTCAATTCTTCGGGTGGTACGACCTCAAGTTTCGCGAAGGTGCAGGTGGCGGGCTTGGGATCAGTGCGCCGACGGCGGAAATGGGCCATGTGTCGAAAGCGGCCGCTCTGCACGTGTTCGTCGGCGACTTCGACGACGAGTTCTGGACGCAGCGGTTCCCAGGACAGATCCTTGCTCTGGCTCCAGCGGCTCTTGCCCCCCGGCATGCGGTGGTCGCCTGAAGCGTCAGCTTCGTCAGGGTTTTCCCAATGTTTCCAAGGATGGTTGGCGAGCGCGTCCTTGCGATAGGGTTTGAGGAAATCGAGAAGTTCGCGGCGGGTTCGGTACCTGGGATGCTCTCACTCTTCAGGAATGGCCGTCAATCCAGCAAGCAATTGCCACTGAATAATTTGCAGCTGGTCCCTACCGGCTGCAGACAGCAGGATCGAGTGCCCTTTGCACGCCGCTGCCCGTTACCTTCAGGTACCCTGTGGTAACACCCGCAAAAATAAAGATTGGCGTAAGATGTCGATACGAGCTGTCCGAAATTCCCCGCAGACAACCCGATAAAGAGTCGTGTCACGCCCTTGGAAGGAAGAGAAGGCGATGAAGATTCTTGGGATCAGCGGGCTCGAATACTCGGTGCCGTTCAAACAAGCGGCATGGCCGGGTTTGGACGAGCACGAATATCGGATCGCACAGGGCATGGACTCGGCGGCCGCTCTTGTTGTCGACGGCGTGTTAATCGCCGCTGCCGCCGAAGAACGTTTTGATCGTCAAAAGCACTCCGCCCGCTTCCCGCGCGAGGCCATTCGCTTCTGCCTTGCCCAGGCAGGCTTTTCAGTTTCCGATCTCGACGAAATGGCGCACGGATTTGACTACGCGCCCTACCGTGACCTCTACCAGCAGAACTCCGTCTCCCAGGCGCGATTCGAGCGGGTCTACTCCCACGACGCGATCCTGGCTCAAGTGGAACGTGACTTGCCGGGCTATCCAATCGAGAAGGTCCAGTTCGTAAGCCACCACACGGCGCACGCCGCCAGTGCCGCCTTCACATCCGGATGGGATGAGTGCCTCGTTGTTGTCAATGACGCCATGGGCGAGGTCGAGTCCACCAGCGTTTACCACTTTCGCAACGGCAGGTTGGAGCGCATCCGGACCATCAGCGCCAACGACTCCATTGGAGTTCTTTACTCGCTCGTCACGCTTCACCTCGGCTTCGAATTCAACTCTGACGAGTACAAGATCATGGGTCTGGCGCCATATGGGGATCCCGACCGCTTTCGCCCCTTTTTTGAGAAGCACGTAGAGCTTCGCGATGACGGCTCCATCCGGATTCCGATCCTGCGACTCAACCAGACACACGACGAACGCGAATTCTACTCCGCTACGCGTGCCTATCTGGAAGAGAATCTCATTCCCCACCGCCAACGAAATCAGTCTGTGAATTCCAACCACGAAGACGTAGCCGCCGCACTGCAGGAATGCCTTGAGCGGTGCGTGATGCATGTTTGCGAGCACTTCGGCCAGCGAACAGGCCTCCGCCGGCTTGCATTGGCCGGGGGAGTCGCATTGAACTGTACAGCCAACGGCAAGCTGATGCGGTCCGGTCTCTTCGACGAGATCTATATCCAGCCTGTTGCTGGCGATGATGGCTCGGCGCTGGGTGCGGCGCTCTATCGTGCCTCTCTCACTGAGTCAATCCCCAATCGCCGAATGCCCGCGCCGCTCTTCGGGCCGGGCTGCACACCCATCGAAATCGAAATCGCTTTTGCCCGGCACGCAGATAGGATTCACGTACAGCGTTTCGATTCGCTCCGTGACACCTGCGCGTGCGCTGCTCATCTGATAGGTGAAGGTAAAGTGCTCGCGTGGCACCGTGGCCGCATGGAGTACGGCCCTCGCGCGCTCGGCAACCGCAGTATCCTCGCCGATCCCCGCCGCCCACAGATGCGCGACCGCATCAACGCGATGGTGAAAAAGCGGGAAGCCTTCCGTCCATTTGCCCCTGCATGCTCCATCGAAGAGGCGCATCGCTGGTTCGAGGTAAATCCCGGAACGAATCTGCCTTACATGGTCAGCATTGTTTATGTTCGTCCGGAGATGCGCGCACAGCTTCCCGCCATCACCCATGTCAACGGAACCGCTCGCCTGCAGACCGTCTCGCATGCCGACAACCCCGACTTTCACGAACTCCTTTTGGCCGTAGGCCGGGTCACCGGCAGCCAGATGGTGTTAAATACCAGCTTCAACGTAAAGGGCCAGCCGATCGTGAACACTCCTGATGAAGCCATCGAGACCTTTCTCGGGACCGGCATAGATTGCCTTTTCGTAGAGAATTGCTATGTCACTCGCGCAACAGCCTGACACGCTGACAGCTCGGCTCGATCAGTATCGCTGCGAAACCATCGCCGACCTGTTTGCTTGCCAGGCAGCGCGCACACCAAACCAGATCGCCCTCATCGCCGGCAGCCATCGGGTCACCTATCGGGAGCTTGATCAACGCTCCGATGCTCTCGCGGTACACTTGCAGAGCCTCGGAATCGGCCCGGGAAAGCTGGTTGGCATTGCCATGGAGCGGTCAGCAACTCTGCTGGTGGGCCTGCTCGCTGTCCTCAAGGCTGGCGGCGCCTACGTTCCTCTCGACCCGGCCTATCCCGCAGAACGTCTGGCTTGGATCATCGACGATTCCGGCATCTCGATTCTGCTCACCACCACAAAGACCGGCCTTGATATTCGCTCCAGTAGCACCCGCCTGCATTTAGTCTTTGCCGATCAGGTCGACCCTCCCGCGCTGTCTCCTGCTACCCATCGCGCAGCGGCAGCCAATGACCTTGCTTACGTCATCTACACTTCGGGCTCAACCGGCAAGCCGAAGGGCGTCATGATTGAGCACCGCAACGTGGTCAATCTCTTCCACGCATTTGATATGGTGCTCGCATCCGAGCCGGGCGTATGGCTTGCCGTAACCAGTATCTCCTTCGACATATCCGTCCTCGAACTGTTTTGGACCCTTACGCGCGGATTCACTGTCGTTCTAAGCTCAGGCAACGATTCCGACGAGCTTGCCGGCGAAATCACTCGCTTCCGCGTTACCCACCTTCAGATGACGCCGACACTTGCCCGCATGCTCACGCTGAATGCTGAGGCCTTCGCAGCCATCGGTTCAATCCGCCAGATTCTCCTTGGCGGGGAAGCCGTGCCCGCCTCCCTGATCCGCAAACTGCGCGAGCATTGCCATGGGCAGATTTTCAACGTGTACGGGCCCACCGAAACCACCGTATGGTCCACTGCATACCTTGTCACCGAAATCGGAACAACGGTGTCGATCGGCCGCCCCATCCTCAACACGGAGATTCATCTTCTCGCTTCAAGTCAAAGATCAGTTCCGGTCGGCGAAGTTGGCGAATTGTATATTGGCGGTCACGGCGTTGCGCGTGGCTACTGGAACCGTCCTGAACTTACAGCCGAACGCTTCCTCACGCTGCCCGCCATCTCCGGTTCCCGCCTCTACCGCACAGGCGACCTCGCGCGGCTTCTTCCCGACGGCAACATCGAGTTCCTCGGGCGTTCCGACTACCAGATCAAGCTGCGCGGCCACCGCATCGAACCCGCAGAGATCGAGTGCGCGCTGGAGCAGTGTCCCGGCGTACGCCAGGCTGTCGTCCTGCTGCGCGATGATAATTGCGATCAACGACTCGTCGCTTTTCTGGTCCCTGCCGGCGAGGCGCCCGATGTCAACGCCGGATCACCGCTGCGTCGTGCCCTTGAATCCCGCCTTCCCGAATACATGATCCCGTCAAGCTTCTCCTTCATCGATGCCTTTCCTCTAACCGCCAACGGGAAAATTGACCGCAAGCAATTGCTGAGCTCCCCTGCGCACGCTCCTGCTCCGGCGGCGCACCCGCGCAGTGTTGAGACCGCAGCCAGCACGCTTGAGCTCGACATCGCTGCTATCTGGCGCGACGCCCTCGGCCTTCCAGGCATCGGCCTGCATCAGAACTTCTTCGATCTTGGCGCGCACTCGTTGACAGTCGCGGAAGTGCACGCCGCGCTCAAAGATCGGCTTCACCTTGCGCTCTCTCTCATTGACCTGTTCCAGTTCCCGACTGTTGCCTCGCTGGCAGCCCACATAGCAGGCACTTCCACGGCTCCCGCCATCGGTTCGAACCGTGCGCAACGGCGCCGCGCCGTGCGCCAGGACCAGGAGCCTGTGCCATGAACTCCGGCAAGATCGCCATCATCGGCATGGCCGGACGATTCCCGGGTGCACGGAACATCCGGCAATTCTGGCAGAACCTGCGTGCGGGCGTGGAATCCATCGGCGATCGTTCCAACCAGGAACTCCTTGCCGCTGGCGTCACAGCGGAGGAAATCGCGGACCTGCACTACGTCAGGCGCAGCGCGATACTCGACGACGTTCCTTTGTTCGACGCAGCATTCTTTGGTTTCAGCCCGCGCGACGCCTCCATCATGGATCCCCAGCATCGTCATTTTCTCGAATGCTCATGGGAGGCTTTGGAGGACGCCGGTCATCCGCCGCGGCTCTTCGATGGTTCGATCGGCGTCTTTGCCGGATCAGGCATGAACACCTACCTGATTCACAATCTGCTCGCAAATCGTCTTCTGCTCGCTGAGGCCGGGCTGTTCCAGCTCAAGCAGACCGGCAATGACAAGGACGTTCTCTCCACCCGCGTCAGTTATCAGCTTGACCTTCGTGGGCCGAGCATCAACATTCAAACCGCCTGCTCCACTTCCCTGGTTGCCGTTCACCTCGCTTGCCAGAGCCTGCTCAACCAGGAATGCGATATGGCTCTCGCCGGCGGAGCGACGATCGAAATCCCCCACGGCACGGGATACATCTACCGCGAAGGCGAAATTCTCTCCCGCGATGGTCATTGTCGCCCGTTCGATGCATCTTCCAGCGGCACAGTGTTCGGCAGCGGTCTTGGCATCGTCGTCCTTCGTCGTCTCGAAGATGCGCTCGAGTCACACGACAACATTCGCGCTATCATTCTTGGCACTGCGATCAACAACGACGGCGCGCGCAAAATCGGCTACCTCGCGCCGAGCGTGGAGGGCCAGGCCGAAGTAGTTGGTGAAGCCCTCGACGTCGCCGGCATCTCCCCTGATGACATCTCCTATGTGGAAACCCACGGCACCGGTACGATCGTGGGCGATCCTATCGAAATTCGGGGCCTCACGCAGGCCTTCCGTCGCTCCACCTCGCGCGAGGGATACTGCGCCATCGGATCGATTAAATCGAATATTGGGCACCTCGACTCTGCCGCAGGCGTAGCCGCTCTCATCAAGACCGTTCTCGCGATCGAGAATCATGAACTGCCACCTACTCTTCACTTCCGGCGGCCCAATCCGCACATCGATTTCGACCACAGCCCGTTCTTTGTAAATGCAGGACTGCGTAGTTGGCCTTCCACCGGCATACCGCGCCGTGCTGGCGTCACCTCTCTCGGCATCGGCGGCACCAACGCGCATGTCATTCTTGAAGAAGCGTCCGCCGCGGTTCTCCCCCGCTCTCCGAAGCCGTGCCACATCCTCATTGTCTCTGCCAAAACCGCCGCCGCCGCCGATCGCTCTTTTGCGAATCTTATCGATCATCTGCGCAATCACCCGGAATGCGATCTCGCCGACGTCGCGTACACCTGCCAGCTGGGCCGTCAGGCCTTTTCGCATCGCCGGGCGCTCGTCATCGCCGATTCGCCTGAGGCGCGCGCGAACATCGATTCGCGTACAAAGGCCGCCGCATCCGGCACGGCCGCAGGTGCTGAATCAGGTGTGGTCTTCATGTTCTCCGGCCAAGGCTCGCAATACGTCAAGATGGGGCGCGAACTCTATGCCCACGCGACGGTCTTTCGCGATGCCCTGGACCGTTGCGCTCACTACCTCGGGCATCATTGCGATGTCGACATCCTGTCGCGTATCTTCCCGCCCGACGCGGAGAAAGAATCGAGAGCAGAAGAACTCAGCCAGACCTGGCTCACGCAGCCGGCTCTCTTCGCCATTGAATACGCGCTAGCGCAATGGTGGATCTCCCTCGGCGTCAAGCCCGCCGCCATGGTGGGCCATAGCATCGGCGAATACGTGGCCGCATGTCTTGCGGGCGTTCTCTCATTGGAAGATGCGCTCGTCACGGTGGCCCTCCGCGGCCGCCTCATATACGAGTTGCCCGCCGGGGCAATGCTCGCCATTCCTCTTTCCGCCCGGCAACTCACGCTTCCGCCATCGCTCTCCCTTGCCGCGGTCAATGCACCTGAACTCTGCGTCGTCTCCGGACCCACGGAAGAAATCGCCGCATTCGAGCAGCAGCTCGCCTCGCAAAAAATCACAGGTCGGCGCCTGCGCACTTCGCACGCCTTCCACTCCGGCATGATGGAACCTATCCTCGACAGGTTTCAGCTGCACATGCGTTCGATATCGCTGCGGGCGCCAGCCATCCCATACATCTCCAACGTCACCGGGACGTGGATCAAGCCGGAAGAAGCTACTGATCCGGTGTACTGGGCGCGTCACATCCGCAGCACGGTCCTGTTCTCTCCGGGCTTCGTGGAGTTGGCGCGCAATCCTCATCAGCTTTACCTCGAGTGCGGACCCGGAGACGTCCTCACCTCGCTGGCGCGCCAGTACGGCGAGCCAATTCCAAAGGCGTTTTCTTCTCTGCCGCATCCACTCAGCGCGACCTCCGATCTTGCGCATTCTCTTCAGACGCTCGCCCAGCTATGGATCGCAGGCATTCCAATCGAGTGGAGCCGCCTTTATTCACCCGGCTCGGCGCGTCGCATCTCGCTGCCCACCTATCCCTTCGAACACCAGAGGTTCTGGATCGAGCCAGACAAGACCCCGTCAGCATCGAGTTCAGATTCAGTCGTACCCGCGCAAGCCTCTCCATTGCAGTTCTATCGTCGCCAGTGGATTCACAAGCCGCTCCCCGCCGCGCCGCGGAAGACAGCGCGTTGGCTCATCTTCCGCGATCCTCTCGGCATAGCCGACGCCATCGTGCAACGACTTCAGCAGCAGGAGCACGAGATCATCCTCGTTGATGCGGGCTCCAGCTTCCAGCGCATTGGTAAAGACCGGTTCGTCATCCGGCCCGCAGTGCGTGAAGACTACGACGCCATCCTCGCGCAAATCCGGGCCGACGGGAAAATCCCGTCAACCATCCTCCATCTCTGGTCGGTTATTTCGCCTGGAACGCCGGCCCAATCGGAGCGCACCATCGAACTGAGCTTTAGCAGCCCGCTATTCATAGCACAGGCGCTGGGCTCGGCTGACATCTCCGGCGTCGAGATCGCCTTCGTCTCCAACTCCATGCAACCGGTCTCCGATGAAGTCGTACACGATCCGGTGCGCGCTCTGCTCCTCGGCCCCGCCCGCGTCATTCCCCGCGAACTGCCCGGCATCGCATGTCGCGCTATCGATCTTGATCTGGCCGCCGGCAGCATGGAAGAATGCGCGGCGCAACTTCTCGCGGAGATGCGTTCTGAAGCGCAAGATGCCGTCGTCGCCTACCGGCAGGCCAGTCGCCTTGTCGAGACTCTTGTGCCCCTCGAACTAACCGACACTGCCCCGCCCGCGCACGGCCTGGAGCAGAACGGCGTCTATGTCATCACTGGCGGGACGGGCGGCCTCGGCCTCGAACTCGCCCATTACCTCGCAAGCGAGTTTCAGGCTCGCCTCGTCCTCATCAGCCGCAGCGCCCTTCCACCCGAATCGGAGTGGCAATCTCTTCTAGCCGACGACTCAATCCCGGATGCGCAGAAAAACCAAATCAGAAAACTCATCCAGATTCGCGCCGCAGCGTCTGGTCTGCTCGTCGCCCAAGGCGACGTGACCGGCATCGAGGCGATGCGCAAAGACTTCGCCCTCGCACAATCGCGCTTCGGCAGAATCGATGGCGTCTTCCACGCAGCCGGAATACTCGACGACGCGCCCCTCTTGCTCAAATCTGCGCCATCTGCCATTCGCGTCCTCGATCCCAAAGTCCGCGGCACGCTCGTGCTCGAAGAGATCCTTCGCGATGTTCCGCACAGATTTCTTGTCCTGTTCTCATCCATCAGCTCCCTCCTGGCGCCACCCGGCCAGATCGACTACGCGGCTGCCAACGCCTTTCTCGATGCCTTCGCGCAGGGCCGAAAAGGCCGTGTTCTCGCCGTTAACTGGGATGCATGGCGCGAGGTGGGCATGGCCACGCGCTCCAGTGTCCCCCATCCGCTGATCGGCCAGCGCCTCTTCGACTCGCCGCATCAATCCATCTTCGCGAGCAGCCTGTCCACGGGCAAACATTGGGTGCTTCACGAACATCGCATCAACGCCACAACCGCACTCATGCCTGGCACGGGATATCTTGAAGCCGTCGCAAGCGCATTCGGGCATAACACCCTGATGGAGCCGGTCGAATTTCGCGACGCGCTATTCCTGTCGCCGCTATCCGTGCACGACGGCGAATCGCACGACATTCGCATCCTGCTCGAGCCCATCGCTGACGCGGCATCTTCCACGCGATCCACGCAGTTCTCAGTAATCTCAACGGCAGAGGATGGGGTCGAGCATGTCACCGGAAAGATCTCTCACATCCTTCACGCATCGCCGCACGCCACCGAACCGCTGTCGTCCATTCTTGATCGTTGTCGTGTGCGGGAACTGAGCTTTGACCATGAGCACCGCACTCGTCAAGAGCAGCACTTTGCCTTCGGCCCTCGTTGGAGATGCCTTAAACACCTCCATATCGGGAACAACGAAGGACTCGCCGAAATCGAACTGGATTTTCACTTCCTTCCGGACCTGGCGTCCTACCGCATGCATCCAGCATTGCTCGATATTGCCACTGGCTGCTCTCTCTATCTCATCCCGGGCTACAGTTCCACCCACAACGTTTATCTACCCTTCTCCTATAGGTCGCTTCGTCTTTATCGCTCCCTGCCTGCCCACTTCTTCAGTCACATCCTGCCTTCCCGCGATAACAGCCTGAACGCTCCTTTCGCGCGCTTTGACATTGTCCTCATCGACGATCAGAACGGGGTCATTGCAGAAATCCAGGGATTCACCATGCGCCGCGTTGAGAGCGCAACAATCTTGGGAGAGGCAAATCGGGCGGAGAACTCGCTCGCATTCAAGCGCCTTGGGCAGATGAGCGCACCCGCAGGTATCGCTCCCCGCGATGGTGTCCGGGCCCTCGCCCGCATCCTTCGCTCCTCTACCCCATCCCAGATCATCGTCTCCTCGCGCCCTCTCACTTTAGAGGTGGTGCCAGTCGTCGCTCCGCCCCCGCCGCCTGCGCAGCTTCGGGATACCACCAGCGTTGAAGAGACACTCACGCACTGGTTCCAGGAACTGCTGGGCGTTTCGGAGGTCAAACCTGACGATGATTTCTTCCTGCTCGGCGGACATTCGCTCGTGGGTATCCGCCTGCTTGCCAAGGTGCGCAACGTCTATGCCGTCGATTTCGAACTCGCCCGCCTCTTTCAAGCGCGCACTGTTCGTCAGCTTGCAGAGGCCATCCGCAGCGCTCAGCAACCCATAGCAAAGGACCTGCAGGACTGCCCTTGTATCGTTCCCATTCAACCGGAAGGCTCTCACACGCCTCTCTACTTTGTGCACGCAGTCGGCGGAGAGGTTCTCTTTTACGAGCCTTTGGGGCGCGCTCTGGGGTCGGACTATCCCTTATTCGCCTTCCAATCGCACCTCACCTCTCAAGATGAACTCCGCGACTTCACCATCGAGGAGCAGGCCGCCATCTACGTAAAGCAGCTGAAGGTTTTCCAGGCAAATGGTCCATACGTGCTCGGTGGACACTCCTACGGCGGCATGGTCGCTTTTGAAATGGCCAGGCAACTGCAAGCCCTCGGTGCGGCTCCTGCGCAAGTCATCGTCCTCGACACGGTCGTGTCCGGTAGCCGTCAGCAGGTTGAGTTCTCAAATCAGCTCTCCAGCCTCGCTCAAAACATCCGCAACCAGGGCGCTCGCTACCTCTGGAAGAAAGCCGCGCTCAAGCGGGAGTATCTCTGGCGAGAATTTGTCCGGCGTGCCGATCTCTTCGCTGCTTCTGCATACGGGCGGTTCGGCAGAAAGCTGTCTTCACGCTTCTACTACGCACTCATGGATGAGCTTCACTTGCGTGCCTTCGTAAGCTTTCATCCGCAGTCCTATGCTGGCGCAGTATCGCTGATCCGCGCCGCCCACCGTGGTTACAACGGTGTTATGAGCATCAGTGAGCGCGACGACTCGGCTCTGGGCTGGTCTCAGCTTGCTCAAGGTGGACTCTCAATCTACAACGTCCCCGCCGACCACTCGAATCTCATCTTTGAGCCTCAAGTGCGCGATGTTGCAGCTTGCATCAAGCTCATCCTTCATCAGATTGAGACCACTGCTCCGCACCATCAGCCATCAGAATCGGAGTCTCCCCAGGGGATCTCATCCGCACTCGCTTAAGTCTCAGTCCGGGAGTCCGCTCAATCACCACTGCGATGCGATGTGCGGCGTAATTCATCACGCAGAATTGCCACGAACGATTGAGCGTGTCCTGCTCTGCATCCACATCGAATCGGATTTGACCGCCTGCGTCAAAGACAAACGACGCCCGCTTGAGCGGAAAAGACAACCCCAGCCCCAATGCCTTTGCATACGCCTCCTTCAGTGTCCACAGCGTCAGCGCGCGATTCTCTTGTTCAGCTTCCTGCAACGCGAGCATTTGTTCGAGCTCCGTCTGCGAAAACACCTCTTTCGCGATCGCAACAATCTCGGCCGCCCGATCCTCTCCCTCCGCATCGACGCCCAGCTCGATCCCGCGGCTCACCAGGCACACCACCAGGTGCCGTGTGTGCGCCACGTTGAATCGCAGTCCGCACGCAGGATCCGTCTCAGGCTTGCCATATTTGTTCGACCTGAAGCGCCATAGCTCAGGCGCCGTGCCATGGGAATGCGACAGCGCCACCCGGACCAGGGCTCGCGTAGTCAAATAGACTTGCCGGTCAATCGCGAAATGAAATGCCTCAGCCCTCACGCGCTCATCGGGGTCAAGCAGTGCGGTGCACATTGGCTCATTCCCCGGGCACATCTCCGCTGGGTCGGCCAGCCACAACCACGCATCGCCTTTCCCGGTCTCCAGTTCACAGCGAACCATCAGTTCCTGCGCTTTCAGCCACAAGAATAAGTGCAAATCCACTTTAAAACGTCCATCACGGGAAGCGCATATACAGCTGCACTTCATCGGGCGCTTCGCCGTAGTTAGGGTTACGGGTTCTGGAGGCGCAGTATGTATTGTTCACGATGCGGCTCCCCGATATCGAGTGTGCAAAAGTTCTGCAACGGTTGTGGCGCACATATCCCGTTTAGCATTACGGGCACAGCTTCAAACCCAATCTTCAGGCCGGATTTGGGTTCCTTGGCGGGGAATCTGGCCAAAGGCCTGGGAGGACTGGGCAGTTCGGCGGGCAAAGGCGTGGCCAGTTCAGCGAAGGGTGGCCATCTAAGATGTCTGTCGGAGAATCTGGAAAAGGAAGAGTGGTCTAACACGACCTGATCAGCCGAAGGGCTGGGAGATGCTGTTCGATGAAGTGAAGTCGCAACACATCCCAAGCTCCTTGCGAAGATATAGGCATTAAAGATCTTGACTGCTGTTCTGTTCGCTCTATTCCAATCGTGGAGCCCATTTCTGGTATACGCCAAAGAGCGGCGGCAAGGTCGATTATGTGCGTCCCACGCAGGTTGGCCGTGCCGGCTACCGAGTCGAACCTATAGCAGATCTGGCCTAATGAGTGGATTTTCGACCCAGTCATCTGTCAAGAAAAATGCACAAGGTTTCTGGGCGCGCTCCGGAGAGCGCGCAGTTGATCTGATCAGGATGTGCCGTTACGCAACTGTGCCTCTCGGCCGCGGTTCCTGCTACCTGCAGAACCATACATCCATTTGCTGCATCGGGCTGCGAGGAGCCTTCGCAGAAGATTGAGTTTGTGTTCTCTGCCTGTCCCGAAACAATTCGTGGGGAGCCTCCAGAGTTTGACCTCCTTCGCATCTGAACGATTAATGATCCAGGCATCGCAAGTATCTTGCAAGCGGTCGAGGGTGATCAGTTAGAGGCGGCCCGGGGTGGGGACGGTGCGGGCAGTTGAAAGATCTGGATGGCGCCTGCGTTGAGGATCGCAACGCGCAGCCCGGACGGCGAGATTGCTACATTGCCGCCACCATCGAGAATTGGGGTGAGCGGCGCTTCCAGCACCACCTTATTGTTGGCCGCATCGAACACTCTAACCATTTGACCTTGGATATCGCTCGCACCCAGCAGGCGCTTCTTATAGCGTTCGGCTGAAAGCTTGAGCAGCAGCGTCTCTCGCGCTATGCGCGATCCGCCGGGATCCATCACCAGCAATGGCCACATCGTATTCGTCGAGGCCCTTGCCTCCCAGAGCGAATCGCCGCGGGTCGACATTGCGGCCAACTTCCACCCGCCGTTTGGATCGCAAGTGGTCACCAGCAATTCTGACTCGGAGACATAGCTGTACTTCGGTGGGCAAGTCGACTCTAAGTGGGCCACCACTCGGTCTCCACCGGCATGGTAGTTCAACTTCAGGAGCCACTTAATTCCTTTGTCTCGCGACCCTTCAAGGTAGCCGTCGGAATTCATGGGCCAATCGGAGGTCTGAGAAGTGTATGGGTATCGGGTGACACGCATCACCTCGCCCGACGCCCGCTTGATCGTGCGCGACACAAGCACGTCCTGCCTGTTGGGTATAGGCCCGACCACGCCGGCATTGGGCGGATCCGGCGCAGGAAGGGCGCCCTCGCCGGTCTTCTGAGCGGGAGTTGCGGACTCAAGGGAGTTGGTGACCATGAACTGCTGTCTGGGGTCCAGCTGGATCCAGAGCAGTCGGCCCGGCAAATGCAGATACGGTTTCGTCTTGAGCTCGGAGTCACCCTCATCGAGACCACCAGGCCCGCGCAGCAGAAAATGTCCATCGTTGAGCATCCATAGATAACGCGATCGGTCGGGCACGATCCACTCCGCCTGGGACTCGATTTTGCCACTCGGAATCGCGACCACCAGGGCTCGAATCCGTTGCTCCTTGCCTTCTGTCTCGTCATCGGAATCACGTTCGATGAGTCCAGACACACGAAAGGTGAACAGAATCCGGTCTTCGTCGAGGAAATCCAGGCTGACTAGGCTCTGCTGGCGCAGGAGGTAGTTCTCGCCCGGAACGGAAAAGCCAAGCGGGCCGAAAGGAATCGAGAACGCCGGCGGCAGACTCGGAGTCTGGGGATATTGGTCGAGGATCTTTCGATGTGCTTGTTTGTTGGATTGCGCTCTGTTGGGGTTTGGCAATGGCGGATACTCCGGGAGATACTGACCACGCACGAAGGAGGTTGCTGCCAGAAGGAGGCACAACCCCGTCAAACCTGACGAAATGCGGACCCGTCCAACGATGAATTCAATTCTCACCATGTAATTCGCCGTGAAAGCGAGGGAGACCTGTAATGCCGTTTATACGCCCATAAGATGGGCAACGTCTGTAAGCAGTTTCTACCAGATTCGATCCGCAGCGGCCAATTGGGAAGCCCTGAGAGCGGAATTGAAAGTGCTCGAGTTACCGGCGATTCTCCCCCGATATGGTGTAACCGTATTGGGAAGCGGGGCGGGCGATTCGCGGGGGCATCCCGGTGTGCTTTCCATGGTTTCGCGGGAAGGCCGATGATCAGCATGCTCCGTCTCATGGTTTTGTGCGGACAAAGGAGTGGCAGGTTGAATCGATTTCGACGGAGCCTGGCGATCGTGTCCGTGTTTGTCTCTCGACGGCAAGCGATGAGTCGACGCGGCGCTGGTGGCCCTTCGATTTCCGTCTTGAATATCGCATCACCGTCGGGATGAGCTTGCAACTTGAACTGGTGACGAAGAATTACGGACCGACGGAATTCCGCTTCGAAGAAGCTCTGCACACGTACTTCAAAGTGAGCGACGTGGAACGGGTCAGGATGCGCGGCCTGGACGGTGTGGCCTATCTAGACAACCGAGACGAGAACCACCAGAACACCCAGCGCGGTGACCTCATCTTCGCGAGGCAGACCGATAACGCCTACCAGGATGCGATCGGTCCAGTGGAGATTATTGATCCAGTTCTGAGGCGAATTTTGATGACGGAGAAGCAGGCATCGGCGTCAACGATCGTTTGGAATCCGTGGAGTGATGGCGCGTCTTCGATGGCGGACCTTGGTGACCAGGAGTGGAGGGTAATGCTTTGTGCAGAGGGCGCCAATATAGCGAAGTCGGCGGTTAACCTTGGTCCGGGGCAGAGTCATGCAATGACCAGTACAATACGTGTTGCCGGCGAATCGTAATCCAGCGAAAGCGGAGTTTCGCGTTAGTCTCGAGATGGCGGATTTCACGCACGTTTAACTTCCGCCGACTCAAAGTAATTGGGGTCAACGGGAGCTGGGAATGTTTATCCGCAGGTTTGGATTGGTCATTGTGCTGTTAAGGTGAAGATTAAACAAGATGTTACCTATACTTAAACTTTGGTGTATTACCAACGGGGCATTGACTCAGAAATCCACCTATCTTACAGTAACGACTCCTAACCCGGGTGGGACCGTTGTGAATCAGACGGCCCATTGTTAAGGTCCGCATTGTTTCATGCCGGTTGAAAATTGTGTGAAAGTTTAAGGTCTACGGCACAGGCTCTTTGAGGTTCCCCGGCAGCTGCCGCCTCCTCATCGTTGGGATCAACCTCAATCCACTTCCGAGGCTGACCCAATCTGCTATTCCTGCAAACATTGCAAAGGGACTTCTGCGTCGCCAGTCCGGTTCGACTGTTGAATGACGTTAATCCAGTTTGCCTTTGAACGATTTTCCCCCGGGTGCCTTGTGAAACCTACCCTGCTCATCCTTAGCGTCCTCCGATCTGCCGAAACCCGCTCGTTGTTGACCAGTTCTCTTGAGAGCGCTGGCCACAAGCTGGTCCATGCGGCCAGCTGCGAGCAGTCCCAAATTCTCCTCAGCAATGGACTCGATCCCGACCTGGTAATTGTCGAGTCATCGCCAGCTGCGAGATTTTCCGATCTCTTTGACACCGTTCATGCTGCGTCGAGATCAGTCGTTTGCCTTGTTTACGGTCCGGGGGACGAACAGATCAAGAACCAGGCTGCAGCGCTGGGGATCTCGCTTTTCCTCGAGCGACCGATCGCGGGCGCCGACGTGTTTCGGATGCTCCAAAACATGTGCAAGGTGAACTCGGATCGATCTGAGCGGGCGCTGTGGCATGTGGCTGAGCCTGAACTGATCCGCACGCCTTCGGTGCCGAATGGCAGGGTCATGGAGGAACTGGCCGACGGTAGGTATTTCCTCGCCGTTGCCAACTCCATGTTGAAGATCTATCGACAGGTCCAGCTTCTTGCGAACGTGGACGCTCCAGTTCTGATTCTCGGTGAGAGCGGCACCGGCAAGGAAGTAATAGCGCACCTCATTCACAAGCACTCGCGACGCTCGCAGCATCGCTTCGTCAATGTGAACTGTGCAGCACTTCCGACCGATCTGCTTGAGAGCGAACTGTTCGGGTATCAACAGGGCGCGTTCACGGGGGCTATCAAGGACAAGCCTGGCAAATTTGAGCAGGCCGATCGCGGTACGCTATTGCTCGACGAGATTGGCGAGATGAGCTCGCAGATGCAGGCCAAACTCCTGCATGTGCTTCAGGACGGCCAGTTCAATCGTCTCGGCGCGCGCGAAAGCAGCAGGGTGGATGTGCGCGTGCTTGCCGCCACGAACGTGCAGATTGAAAGTGCGCTGGTTGGAAAATCGTTCCGCGAAGACCTCTACTATCGGCTGAATGTCTTCACGATTAACGTACTTCCGCTGCGGGAACGCCGCGAAGAGATTCCTTATCTGATTGAGGAGACCATCCGCAGAGCACCGGAACAGTTACGGAGCGGGCATGATTTTGCCTTCCCATCGCGGCTGATGGACGCGGTTCTTCTTTACGACTGGCGTGGAAACGTGCGCGAACTGCGGAATTTCGTAACCCGCACGATGACGATGCGCGATCCTGACACTGCGATCCGGGAATTGGAGACAAAGATCGGCGCGGGATCTCGGGTGGCGCAGGAAGAGCCGGTTCCATCGCCTGTGGTAGAAATCACCGGCATGCGGTCCGTTGTGCGCGAAATGAGGGATCGTGCCGAGGCGCAGATGATCAAGGATGCGCTGGAGGTCTCCGGCTGGAACCGGAGGCATGCGGCCAAATATCTCAACATCAGCTATCGCGGCTTGCTCTACAAAATCCAACAGCATCGCCTTGTGCCGAGAAACGCTGAATGGAGCCGACCCGCCGCCTCAGGGAAGTGAGGCGCTAAACCAATCTTCGAACCGCTCCTCTTCACGATGCATGCAAGCGCGCATACGTCTCTACACATCCTGCCATTCAACGGTGCTTACAAACTCGACTCATATCCGGTGCGTGCTTAACGCGCAAAGGTTTGCATAGTTATCAGGGAATAGTATGCAAGCTTTTGCACACTGTTGTTCCTTCGGTGGCCGAATCAAGTGGTATCGGGTGAATTCTCTGCGAAAAAGGCAGAAAACGCGGCAATTGTTTGTCCAATTTTCATCACTTATGGTCATGCTCTTGCAAATGGGTAGATTGGATAGCGAGAGAGCATGCCTTCTGAAACTGCCCAGAACGTCCAGCGAATAGACCTGCCCAGCGCGGATTTCATCTTCGGGAGCTCGGTTGGGATGTGCGGAATTCGAAAGAAAATTGAGCAAGCCCTGCAGGATGATCTGCCCGTCTTGATCGAAGGCGAAAGCGGAACAGGCAAAGAGGTGGTCGGTCGGTTTCTGCACAGCAATTCGGCTCGCAACGAGGGACCGTTTGTAAAAGTCAACTGCGGTGCCGTACCAGTGAGAATGCTGGAAGCGGAGATGTTCGGCTACGAGAAGGGCGAGACCGGAGATGTGCGGGAGACAAAGAACGGTTCCATTGGCATGGCGAGCGGCGGAACGCTTTTCCTCGACGAGATCGGCGACATGGATTTTGCCCTGCAACAGAAACTGGCACGGACTCTCGAAACTGGCTATTACGGGCGACAAGACGGCAGTGAAGATCTGGCTGTGAAGGCGCGTGTCGTGTGCGCGACAGGGATCGACTCGGCGGGAGTGCCGGGCTACACGGTCCTCGATGAGTTGCTGGGATGCTTCGCTCCTCATCGCGTGCGTCTGCTCCCCCTGCGCGAGCGCAAGAAGGACATCCCTCAACTTTGCGAGTACTTGCTTGCGAAGTTTGCTCGCAACTTTGGAAGGCCAGTCCCACGCCTCAGCCCGTACGTGCTTCATGCGTTCGAGCAGTGGAATTGGCCGGGAAACATTCGTGAGCTGGAGAACTGGGTTGCAAGGATCGTGGTTTTCGGTTCGGAGGAAGCGATGGGGCTCGAATTCAGCCGTCAGATGGATGCCGGAGTTAAGCCGGTGACACAACAGCATCGCGCCACGCAAATGAACCTGGGTCGCACGAGACGCGTGCGAAGGCATTGTTGACGACTGCAGATATGAGCGACCGGTTCGCGGTGCCGGCATTGAGCAAACCGTCGGTCGGTAACTAAGGTGCGCGAATTCGGGAGTTGCTTTTGAAGAAAGCAAGGGAGATAAGGATCGATTTTAGAATCAGGCATTTGGATTCCGATCCGAGGTGAGCAGAGGGTAGTTACTGCGGTGTCACTGGGAGGTTACCGTTTGGGCGCTTCGGCGACCCTAATAGGGCATTGTGGAACCCCCCGAGGAGACGGACCATTAGGCAGAACTTCTCCCCTGCTCTGCGTACAAGATTGGCGTGCTCCCAGTTGTTAGGTTGAGAGATTCTGACGTCCGGGTAATAAAAAAACACTGAGCATGTGGCTCACAGGGCGAAGCTATATCCACGTTTCGTTTCACGTGCAATCGCTGAGGGAGGACGCCAGTTATGACGCTGCAAAGAATGGAAATGCTTCAGGAAAAAGGGCCGTGGTGTGCGGTTTATACCCGTCACCAGCATGAGCGTGCTGTCGGTGAGATGCTGCAAGCCAAGGGCTTTGAAGTCTTTCTGCCACTCTATGAGTCGATGCGTCGGTGGAAGGACCGGCGAAAGCTACTGTCGTTGCCTCTGTTTCCCTGCTACGTCTTTTTACGTGGCGTACTCGATCGACGCCTCCCGGTGCTGACGACTCCGGGCGTGCACATGATTATCAGCCGGGGGGAACGCATTGCCACCATACCCGAAGAGGAAATCGAGGCAATCCGGAGGACGCTGGAAGGCCAGTTTCGTGTGGAGCCTCACCCTTTTCTGCGCTGCGGCGAGCGTGTCCGAGTGGTGCGTGGATCTCTCGAGGGCGTCGAGGGTGTCCTGACGCGCAAAAAGAACCTTTATCGGTTAGTTCTCTCTGTCGAGATGTTGGCGCAGTCAGTGGCGGTTGAGATCGACGCGCTGGATGTTGTTCCTGTAGCCCAGCGAAACGTCGTGGCTCTGGACGGCGAAGGGGAAGAGCGCTTGGGTTTTCAGCAGCGTGGTTCATTTGCGGGCGATTGAGAAAATAGTCTGGCGCGAACGCGATTTGTCGTGATGTTCGGACTTTGACCCCACGTGAAGAAATCCAGGTTGTAAGCAGTACGCGAGCGAGTTGATAGACAGGAGTGGCTATGAAGTGCAATGCCCTGCAAGCGTTGGTTCTTGGACTCATTCTCGTCCTTATGGGTCCTAAATCTAGTGAAGCCCAGTCCGCCAGCGGTGTAAATGAGTTGGCGGCGAACTCGAGTGCAAATTCGGATGTCGCCTCAAGCGCCAAGCCCCATGACGAGAAGTTCATCATCGGCAACGACGACCTGCTCGCAATCAGCGTCTGGAAGGAGCCCGATCTGACCAAGTCTGTTCCCGTACGCTCCGATGGCAAGATCTCGCTTCCGCTGGTGGGCGAGATGCAGGCTGCCGGCCGCACTCCGCTCCAGTTGGAACTTGAGATCACCGAGAAACTGAAGGGCTTCATCACCTCGCCCGAAGTCAACGTCATCGTCCAGCAGGTCAACAGCAGGAAGTACAACGTGGTCGGGGAAGTCGCGAAGCCGGGCTCGTATCCGCTCACAACCACAATCACGATCATGGATGCGATTGCAACAGCGGGCGGTCTTCGGGATTTCGCTAAGAAGACGGGCGTGTATGTGCTGCGGAAGAGTCCCGACGGGCACGAGAACCGTCTGAAGTTCAACTACAAGGATTTCATCAAGGGTAAGGATTCCGGCCAGAACATCAAGATTGAGCCGAACGACACGATCGTCGTTCCGTAAGGTGATCATCATGATTAAGATTGCCTGTCTGTGTCTTGCCATCGCGACGGTACAGCCATTGTGGTCCCAGGTCGAGCCCAGTGCCACGGGTGGTCCTGCGGGTCTTGATGACACTCGCATGATGACGCCTCCACCGGTGAGCGGCGGCGCTTATCCCGGCAACGTCGGTTCGGAGGCGCGGGAGAACTTTGTGTCCGTTGGGATGGTTGTCACCGGAGCATATTTAGACAACATTATGGAGGATCCATCGCGAAAAATCGGCGATTCGGAATTCAGTTTTGCTCCCACCATCGCCATCGATCGCCGGACATCTCGGGATTCAGCGTCATTGCGCTACACCGCGGGATTCAATATGTATCGGAAAACCACGGGGCTGAACGGCGCAACGCAGGATTTGAGCTCTGAATACAAATTCCACCTGGCTCGTTATGCAGTGGTGGAAATCAGAGATTCCTTCTACCAGAACAACAACCTGTTCAATCAAGCAAATCCGTTCACAGGCGGCAGCGTATCCACGGGCGCACCGTCTCCGACCGCGATTTATGTGTATCCATTTGAAAACTCGCGGGGAAACTCGCTGGCCGGCGGCGTCGAGTATCAGTACAGCAGAAATGCGATGATCGGCGCGGGTGGGAACTATTCTCTGCTGCGCTACTCAAGCCTCTCCAACATCACGGGTCTCGATAATTCGAACACTGGCGGAGGGTCGGCCTTCTGGAGCCGCCGCATCCTCCACAGGCAATACCTGGGTACCATTTACGACTACTCCAAGATCACAACAGATCCGGTAAAGACGACCACGGATACACACGCGATCTTAGGGTTCTATACCCTGTTTTTCACGCGCACTATTTCCTTCTCGATCCTTGGCGGCCCGCAGCATTTCAACTCTCGCGCTACGGCGTCGGGTGCTGCTTCAGGATCTTGGACACCGGAGGTGCATGCAAGCGCCGGTGTTCAGACGATGCGCACAGGCTTCGCCGGCGGCTACTCCCGAATTGTCTCGGGCGCCGGAGGTCTGATAGGAGCCTTCCATTCAGATGTCGCCGGGCTTGAAGTGCGGCGGCAGGTCACACGCACATGGAACGTCGGCGCGACGGCGAACTACGCGCTATTCAAGAATGTGACGCCCACTGTCTCGTCCAATAATCCCGGTGGCCATACGATCGTAGGTACCATCTCTGCGCGGCGCACCTTCAATGTTGGCCTCGGTTTGGAAGCAGGTTACAGCCGCTTCCACCAGAGTTATTACAACCCCGGGTCAGTCCGTCAACTCTACCCCGATTGCAATCGCGAGTTCGTCTCAGTCACCTATCAGTTTCAACGACCTTTAGGACGATAACAATGCCCGAGCTAATCGAAGAACAGGAATCCACAGAGCCCGATTTCGAGCGGTACCTCGACTTAGTACGTCGCCGGCACCTTCACTTCCTCTTGCCGGTGTTTTTTGGCTGGCTTATCGTTTGGGGGCTCAGCTGGATCCTGCCCACGAGATACAAGTCGAGCACGCTGATTCTCGTGGAGCAACCGACGATGCCCGAGAACTACGTGGCTCCCAACGTGAACGAGAATCTGCAGGATCGTTTGCAAAGCATTACCCAACAGATCCTCAGCCGTACGCGCCTGCTCATGATCATCGACAAGCTCAAACTCTACTCAGGAGCCAAGGCGCCCCAGATTCCTGACGATAAGGTTGATGCAATGCGCAAGGACATCAGCATCGATCTCGTGCGCGACGCGCGCAACAATGAGATCACAGCTTTCAAGGTAAGCTTTTCTGCACATGATCCTGTGCAGGCCCAGAAGGTGACAAGCGAGTTGACTCAGCTGTTCATCGACGAGAACCTCAAAGTTCGCGAGGAACAGTCTGAAGGCACCACGCATTTCATGGAACAACAACTTGAAGATGCGCGCGTGGCGCTTGCCGCCCAGGAAGCAAAGGTCAAGCAGTTCGACGCGGCGCACGAGGGTGCACTGCCGAGCCAGGAGGCCAGCAATCTTCAGATTCTTGCCGGCCTGCAGGGGCAATTGCAGAATGAACAGGACGCGCTGAACACCGCCAAGCAGCAGCGGGTTTATTACCAAACACTGATTGAGCAGTACAAGAACCTTCACGCAGCGGGGCGTACCGTAGATGGAGCGCCGACAGAGCTCACGGTGATCGACCAGGAACTGAGCAGGCTCAAAGCCCAACTGACCGATCTCAGCTCACACTACACGGATTCCTACCCGGACGTGCGCAAGGTGAAGGCCCAAATCGCCACGACCGAGAAGCAGAGGCAGGATCTGCTGGCGGCTCCCAGGACCGAAACGAAGCAGGCCAGTGATGCACAGAGCACACCTCTGCTTCAGCTGCAAGGCCAGCTCCAGGCTAACCAGCTTGAGATTACGGGCCGCGAGCGGGCAATTGCGGGGCTCGAGGCCCGGATCAATGAGTACCAGGGGCGGCTGAACTCAGAACCTGCCACCGAACAGCAACGCGACGAACTTACCCGCGGTTACGAGCAATCGAAGGCGAGCTATGACGACCTTCTGAAGAAGAAGAATAATTCGGTGATGGCCACAAGCATGGAGCAGATGCAGCAGGGCGAACGATTCACCATGCTCGACCCGCCAATCCTTCCGACCAAGCCGGACTTTCCGAATCGCCTGAAATTCTGCGGAATGGGCATTGTGGCCGGCCTGGCACTGGGATGTCTGGTCGTCTTCCTGTTCGAGTTTTTCGACGACCGCATGCACGGAGAGAAAGAGATCAAGGCTCTGCTAACGATTCCCGTCATAGCGGAGATTCCCGAGATTCAGAGTCCACTGGATGAGAAGAAGCAGAAGAGGCAAGTGGTAGTGGGCTGGGCATTAACGGCGATCGTCGGCGCAGTCATCGTGCTGGGGTCCACATTCAGCATCTTGCGAGGATAGTTAACTACCTTCTATGTACAAGAACTTCTATAACCTGACGCGTAGCCCGTTCGACCTCACGCCGGACCCCACCTGTTTCGTTCCGACGTTTAGGCACAATGAGGCGCTTGCCGCGCTCTACTACGGCATCCGACGGCACAAAGGCGTTGTGGTGGTCACGGGAGAGGTGGGAACCGGCAAGACCCTGATACTTCGTTGCCTGCTGCAACTGTTCAAGGAGAGCAGCGAAATATCGTACGCGTACCTGTTCAACTGCCGCCTCTCCGCGCACGAGTTCCTGCACTACACAGCTTCGGACTTTGGACTGAAGGTTGGGGAGCAGCAGAGCAAGAGCGGGCTTCTGCTTGAACTGAGCAAATACGTCACTTCTCGTGGTCTTCAGGGACTCACCACGGTGCTGGTGGTGGATGAGGCGCACAACCTCTCGGTGGAGCTTCTGGAGGAGATTCGTCTGCTCTCGAACCTCGAGACAAACAACGATAAGCTTCTTCAGATTGTGCTGGTGGGACAGCCCGAACTGGATCTGAAGCTCGATTCGTTTGAACTGCGCCCCTTAAAGCAGAGAATCGCATTACGCGCTCACCTCGCACCGCTCGATGAGCAGGATACAGACAGGTACATCCTGGAACGCCTGGCAATTGCCCGCGGGTCGACGCAAACCGAGCCGTTGTTCTTGCCGGAAACCGTGAAGGCGATCCATCAGTTCTCGAAAGGGCTTCCGCGACTGATTAACACGCTCTGCGAGAACGCTCTAATCACGGGATATGCACGGAAACTACACACCATCTCGGCGGATATCGTGGTTGGAGTTGCAAAGGATCTCCATCTGACCACCAACGGTTCGAAGCTCGCCAAGAACGGGTTGAACGGTGCCGACCAGGATCTGGAGCGAGCCGAGAATTTCTTTCTCGATGTTTACGCAGCGACACAAAAAAACACGGAATCCGATTCGGAACTGAATTCGCCTATTGTGATTAAAGCGGGGGAGCATGAGTCAAATATTTGACGCTCTACAGCGTTCCGAAGCAGAGCGGAACGGCAAAGATCCGGTCGGGGATGCGCGCATCACCGAGCTTCTGAAAAACACAGAACGTCACGCGTCTTCCCTCCGGGCGGCGGACGAGTTGCCAGATTCCTGGAATGGTACGGTAGGTCCAGCACCAGCGGTCGCCGCCACTGAGCCGATTCGTGAACCTGCGCTTGGAGTTGCGGCTGCCCTCCACGTGGCCACGGCGGTGCTGCCGACGGAGGAGCGCATCGAAGGACCTATGCAGTCCGAGGTTCTGAGCATTTCTCCGTCAGCCGAGAGCCATCTCGTCTCTCTTACTGATGGCAAGGGCCCTGCGAGCGAGGCGTTTCATCTACTGGGCGTCCGGCTGCGGCATTTGCGACGCCAGCGTCCGCTGAAGAAGCTTCTGATTACCAGCACAGTTCCGCAGGAAGGCAAGAGCATGGTTGCCGCCAACCTGGCCTGCATCATGGCACAGCGTACCCAGCAAAGGGTGCTGCTGCTTGAGGGTGACGTCAGACGGCCAACGCAGTCAAGAATTTTCGGAATCCCAAACAAGCCTGGCATTTGCGAGTGGCTTAACAGTGGGGGTTCGCTGAACAAGAGCATGTACCGGCTCGAGGGCCCGGGAATCTGGATCCTTCCCGCGGGATTTGCAACAGGAAATTCACTTGAGCTCCTGCAATCTGGCCGAATAATACCGATGATGGAGCAGCTCACGAATTGGTTCGACTGGGTCGTAATCGATTCGCCGCCGATCCTTCCTCTTGCCGATACCAGTGTGTGGACCAACATGGCCGACGGAATCCTTCTGGTGACGCGGCAGGGCACCACCCAAAAACGCCAGTTGCAGCGTGGATTGGAAGCGCTCGGGAAACAGAAGCTGATCGGGGCGCTTTTGAACAGCGCGAACAGCGCGGCGCACCTTGACTATTACTATCGGCCAAGCAATCGGTTACCAACCGACGATGCGGAAGGTTGATTCCCTTCGCTACTCTAGGGGAGTCTCAGTATTCTCACGGTAAAGAGCCGAGCTCTATTTCTTGGTAACACACTCACACGCGCTCCTGCGCTCCTTCCGTTCAAGCAAACCGGAATCTAGGCTATCGAGACAGTTTGCAGGGCGGCTGGAGCAAGGGACCATTGCCTTGGGAGGAATCGTGAACACGGGAACGCAAGGTCGACCAAATCTTATTGATTCCCTAAGCGAACCGGCGGCAGAGCGGAGGGCCCTTGATGAGGAGAGTTTCAAACGGGTTATTGCAATCGAGCGCAAGCGAACAGAGCGCTCGAAGGCGCCGTTCGTTCTGATGCTCCTCGAAGTTGCAGACCAGAACAGCGAAGAAACAGCTCCGGCGCTCCAAACCGTGATGTCGGCTTTGCTCGCTTCCAGCCGGGATACCGACGTGGTTGGCTGGTACAAGTCGAAGACCACAATAGGCGCGATGTTCACGGGCCTGGTTCCGGGAGACAAGAGTTCGCTCCTGCTGACGATTCTCGCCCGCGCCACCAATACGCTCCGGGAAGAGTTGAGTTTCGAACAGTTCAATCTGATCAACATTTCACTGCACTATTATCCTGACGACTGGGATGAGAACGGGCCGGGGCGTCCGAGCAATCCTGCGCTCTACCCTGACCTTTCGAACCAGGCCAACAGCAAGCAGCCGCTGCTTGTTCTCAAGCGCGGCATTGACATCGTTGCAGGCGTGATCCTCTCGCTCATCTGCCTGCCGCTCTGCGTACTTATCGCCATTGCGATCAAGGCGACTTCGAAAGGGCCGATCTTATTCTGCCAGACGCGCGTAGGGCAGCACGGCAAGCAGTTTCAATTTCTGAAATTCCGCTCGATGTATGTGGGCAACGATCACAGCGTTCACCGCGAATACGTGACGAAGCTGATCAACAAGGAAAACGTGGGCGGCGCATCGCACAAGCAGGGCACAGTTTACAAGCTGACGAGTGACAAGCGGATAACGCCGCTCGGCCGGTTCCTGCGGAAGACCAGTCTCGACGAATTGCCGCAGTTCCTCAATGTTCTTCGCGGCGACATGTCGCTTGTTGGGCCCAGGCCCCCGATTCCCTACGAATTGGCGGCATATCAAACATGGCACCGGCGCCGTCTGTTGGAAGTGAAGCCGGGTATTTCCGGGCTCTGGCAGGTTACGGGCAGAAGCACCGTGAATTTCGACGAAATGGTACGGCTTGATCTTCGCTATGCCAGCTCGTGGAGTCCCTGGCTCGATTTAAAGATCCTGTTACGTACGCCGATGGCGGTCATTAAAGGGTCAGGCGCATATTGAAGAAGGATATCTTCGCACGCGCCTGAACCGAGCCTTCGCTGATCTATTCTTCCCAGATTTGACTCCCTCCTGCGTTTAAACTCAAAACAGCTGCGATTGAGTAGAAAGTCGGGCATATGAAGTTCGGTGTGATTGGCTATGGCTATTGGGGCCCGAATATCGTTAGAAACCTCATGAATCTCGAGGGTTCTAACGTGGTTGCCATTGCTGAGGTTAGTAGCGACGCGCGTAAGCGCGCCCAAAAGGCCTATCCCGGCGCCAGAATTACAGCCAATGCTTCCGAATTGATCAAGTCGCCCGAGATCGATGCGATTGCAGTTATTTCTCCGGTCTGGACGCACTATGAGTTGTCAAAGGCCTCGCTTGAAAACGGAAAGCATGTCTTCGTTGAGAAACCCTTCACCAGCACTGCTGCCCAGGGTGAAGAGCTTATCAATCTCGCCGCACAGAAGAACTTGAAGATTATGGTGGACCACACCTTTCTGTTTACAGGTGCGGTCCGTAAAATTCGCCAGCTTCTGGATGATGGTGCGCTGGGCAATCTCTATTACTACGACTCCACGCGAGTCAACCTCGGCTTGTTTCAGCACGACGTGAACGTGCTTTGGGATCTCGCACCTCACGACCTTTCCATCATGGACTACCTGATCAAGGGAGATCCGCAGGCAGTGGTCGCAACGGGGCAGGGACACTTGAACGGCCATGAAGATGTCGCTTACATGACGCTCTATTTTCCAGAGAAAGTTATCGCACACATCAACGTCAACTGGCTCTCGCCCGTAAAGGTAAGAACGACACTGATCGGCGGCGAGAAACGGATGGTCGTATGGAATGATCTTGAGGCTGACGAAAAGCTCAAAATATACGACAAAGGCGTTCAAATCAGCAGCAGAGAAGGCGTCTACGAGTTGCTCGTAAGCTACAGATCGGGTGACATGTGGTCTCCACAAATCGAACAGGCTGAAGCGCTGCGGCTGGAACTCGCGTATTTCGTAGAGTGCGTCTCCAGCGGCCAGGAGCCGTTCAACAACGGCTGCGCCGGGCTTCGCGTTGTCAATATGCTTGAAGCCGCCGACAAGTCTCTCAAGAGTCGCGGCTCACTGATCTATCTCTAGGTCAGGCTCACAAAAGCTTTTGAGGCCTTCGTGCATTGTTACGGCGCGAATGCCCTCGGGGGATCAATGCAAAACGTCGTTGTCATGGGCAAAGGCGAACTTGGGATCAAGGTCGCGGACTGGTTTCTGCATTCAAAGAACTACAACCTGGTCAATGTTGTTCCAGTGAAACCGGAGCCAAAATGGGCGCCATCTTTGCTTGATTGGGCTAGAGAAAACGGTGCTATGACCATTGAGTCGGGGCACTACAAGGACCTTCCTCAACTTGCGAGCCCCGGAAAGATCGACCTCGTCGTTTCCATCTTTTACGACAAGATCATCAAGGCATGGTTTATCGATCGCTGCTCACGCATCATCAACCTCCATAACGGTCCCCTGCCAAGATATCGCGGCGTATCGCCGATCAACTGGGCACTGAAGAATGGGGAGAGCGAGCACGGAATCACGATCCACGAAATCACTCCCGGTATCGATGACGGACCGATTGTCGGCCAGCTGAAGTACTCAATCTATCCGGAGTTTGACGAGGTGGTCGATGTGTACAAGCGATCGCTGGAGTATGGTTGGGTTCTCTTTCAGCAGACCATGCCGCTGCTTGACAAGATCGTAGCCCGTCCGCAACGCGAGGATGACGCGAGCTACTACAGCAAGAATGATAATCCGCGGTTGGGCGATCGCAGTAACTTCACTCGCGAAGCCAGCACGGCGGTTGTTGGCTGACGCACAGCCGGTTCCTTTAAGAAATCAGCGAATGCAGTTGCAGAAAAATCAGCAGTCAGGAGAAAAGATGAATACTGACGTAGCGATTCCATTCCTTGATCTGGTTACTCCCCATGTTGAACTTGAGGAGGAGCTCACGGCGCTGTTTCGCGAAGTCCTACGTTCAGCCGGATTCATTGGTGGTCCAATGGTGGAGAACTTCGAGACAGCATTTGCTGGCTTTTGCGAGACACGTCATTCCATCGCCGTAAACAGCGGTACCGACGCGTTGCGGTTCGCCATCATCGCGGCCGGAGTGCAGGCAGGCGACGTTGTGCTGACGGTTCCAAACACTTTCATCGCCACCACGGAAGCCATTTCACAGGCACGGGCGATTCCGGAATTCGTGGACGTGGACGAGCAGACCTACAACATGTCGGTGTTTATGCTCCAGCGCTATCTGCAGAAAAGATGCGTGCGCGACAAGGCTGGACGACTCGTCAGCCTGCGTAGCGGACGGCCCGTAACGGCGATTGTTCCGGTGCATCTGTATGGGCAGATGGCAGACATGGATGCGATTCTCGATCTTGCCAATGAATATGGTCTCGTGGTGATCGAGGATGCGTGCCAGGCGCACGGTGCGGAGTACTTTTCAAAGAAGTACAACCGCTGGATAAAGGCTGGCTCCATGGGATGTGCGGCGGCCTTTAGTTTCTATCCCGGGAAGAATCTCGGGGCCTGCGGAGAAGCTGGTGCAATCACCACAAATGATTCCGGCATGGCAGAGAAGATGAAGATGCTGCGCGATCACGGTCAAAGTAGGAAATACTTCCACGACCTGGAGGGCTACAATGGCCGGCTCGACGCACTCCAGGCGGGAATTCTCCATATCAAACTTCGCCACCTGCATTCGTGGAATGAGCAGCGCAGATTGAAGGCGGCCGCATACAACCGGCTGCTTTCGGACTGCGATGCTGTTGGCTTACCTTGGGAATCGCCCTGGTCGCGCGGCGTATACCACCTCTACGTAATTCGGACCAGCGACCGCGAGAACTTGATGAAACATCTGAAGAATGCTGGAATTGGGTCGGCAATTCACTATCCCGTGCCTCTTCATTTACAGAGAGCGTACGTGTCGCTCAACTACAGCCTCGGGGATTTCCCGGTTACGGAGAGTGCGGCGGCGGAGATCGTCTCTCTTCCGATGTACCCTCAGCTTACCTCGGCGCAGCAGGAAAAAGTGGCCGGGGAGGTTGCGTCATTCACGGCACAGCTGCAACGCAAATCCGCCGGATTGGAATTGGGCACATTGGTCCCAGCCGAGCCGATTGCATGATGTTTGTTTGCTAGTGCCGACCATAGATTCCGCTAGCCCCGTGGCACTCCCAAGCTTCCCAGCCAAAACGTCTGAGCGAGATCGCAAGAATCCTGTTGCTGAAACAGTGAACGCTTTTCCAGCATGAATCCCTTGCAGGCAGCATTCGGCTTTCTGCAAGCGGCGTTTTAAGTCCCAGCCATCTCCCCCCATGCATTCGCCTTCGACAACACTTCCAAGCTACGTTCTCATCACCCCTGCACGAAATGAGGCTCAGTTCATCGAGTCCACGTTGAAGTCTGTCGTTGCACAGACCGTACCGCCGCTGAAATGGGTGATCGTAAGCGACGGCTCCACAGATGGGACCGATGAGATTGTTCGCCGATACCTCGATTCTTATCGGTGGATTCAACTGCTGCGTATGCCGGAGCGCGCCGAGCGGCACTTCGCAGGCAAGGTACTTGCTTTCACTTCGGGCTATGAAAGGGTTCGAGATCTCAATCCGGATATTGTGGGGAATCTCGATGCAGATGTGACATTCGAGCCCGATCACTTTGAGTTTCTGCTGCGCAAGGCATTGGAAGACCCCAAACTCGGGGTGTTCGGCGTACCGTTCCGGGAGGGGAACTTCCAATACAATTACCTCTTCACCAACATCGAAAACGTGTGGGGCGGATGCCAGCTTTTTCGACGCAACTGCTACGAGAGCATTGGTGGCTATTCGCCTCTAAAGGGGGGCGGCATCGACCATATCGCGGTGATTTTAGCAAGAATGCGCGGCTGGAAGACACGTACATTCCCTGAGAGGGTCTGCGTGCACCACCGGGTCATGGGTACTGCACAACAGGGCGCGGTGAAAGCCCGATTCAAAATGGGCAGGAAAGACTTCTCACTAGGGAACCATCCGCTATGGGAGATTTCGCGTGTGCTCTATCAGATGTCGCTCCCGCCGTACATCATCGGGGGTTTGGCTCTGGGTGCAGGATTTGGCTGGTCGCTGGTCACGGGTGCTGAAATTCCACTCTCTCAGGACCTGGTGGCATTTGTTCGGCGCGAACAGATGCAGCGCCTAAAAAGATTCATCGGTATAGGAAGGCGTAGTGCCGAATCGGCTGAGACGAGAGCTCACAGTGCGGCGCCCACAACATCAGTAGGGAATCGATAGCGATTTACCGGTTTCTCTGGAGGCGGCAGCTGTCTTTTGCATCTCGAAATCTGAACAGAATCCGCGGTGGTGTCCGTGCCGTCCTTCGCCGGACCATCAGCCAGGAACGCCGCACCGAGTTGAAGCGTCTTCAGGGTGTCGCGAGGAAGAAACTTGGGCCGCTTCTTTCGGCGATGCATGGTTCTTTTGGGACTGTGGAGTTTGTTGAGGAGTTGAAAAGGCATTTGCCTGAAGATTTCGAGTTCCTGATGGTTCATAGCTCATTCGACAGATTTCTGCCTATGTACAAAGGAACAGCCAAGGATCTAGTCCAGGCATTGATCGAACTTTGCGGACCGGACCGGACCCTCGTAATGCCTGCATTTGTGATGGGTGGCCGCACCTACGACTCGGCAGCGTATTTCCGTACAAAACCATTCGACGTCAGAACTACTCCATCGGAAATGGGATTAGTTGCCGAGATCTTCCGGCGAAGTCCAGGTGTTCTCCGGAGTCTGAACCCGGGTTGCAGCGTCTGCGCCCTTGGTCCGCAGGCAAAGGAACTAACTGCAGGCCACCATCTCTCGAAGAATGGGCTGGGAGCGGACAGCCCGTTCGGAATGATGACGCGACGTCCAACAGCAATCCTGGGACTTGGTATCGAGTATTATCGCTGCCTGACTCATGCGCATGCAGCCGGACAGCACATGGGAGACGAATTCCCCATCAAGTTTTCAACTCCTACTACGCACGTGACTTTGGTTGACTATGACGGAAGCCGTCACGACTACACCCTGGGCCTTCCTGATCGAACAAAGAAGCTTGATTTGAGGATACTGTGGTCGCTGCTATCGAAGGATGAACTCGTTGAGTGGCAATTCCATGGAGTTCCCATGTTTGTTATTCCGAGTGCTGGGATTCTCACCGAACGCTTGATTGACGCGGCACATCGCGGTATCACCATTTATGGCGTCGCACGGGCTGTAGAAGAGACTGCCGCTGTCACAAACTGACCGGTCGGGCGTACGCAAGAAGAAATGCAATGACTGACATCAGAACAGAGTCCAACGCACGCAGAGTTCTCCTGGTGGGAGACACCACTCTCGATCCACTGGCGCGCATGCTAGACAAGGGTTCGGATGCGCCACGTCTACAGACATTTGCTGCACCATATGGTCAGGTTTACCAGATATTGCTCGATGCAAATCACTCCGCGTGGTCGGTACGGCCCGAAACACTTGTCGTCTGGACGGTGCCTCACCTGACGCTGCCATCGGTAAAGAAGCTTCTGCTCTGCAACTTTGCGTCCGCACCTGAAGAATACGATGCTGCACTCCGGGAAGCAGAGCAGTTTGGAGAGGCAGTCGTCGCAGCTTCGGAAAGGGTCTGCCAAGTGCTCGTACCGACTTGGGTTCTACCGACGCACGAGCGGTGGATTCAGACGCTCACTTGGCGACATGGTGTCGGCGTTTCCAATTTGCTGGCAAAAGCCAACCTTCTACTGGCCGACAAATTCGCCGCGATTGAAAACATCGTGTTACTGGATGCGGCTTACTGGCATGCTAGTCTCGAGCGGCCAGCGTATGACCCGAGAATGTACGCTGTAGCGAAAATCCTCTATTCTCCTCAGCTCTTCGAAAAAGCAGCCGCAGAGATCAAGGCTGTTCTTCGAGGCACATTGGGATTGGCGAAGAAAGTCATCGTTTGCGATCTGGACAACACGCTCTGGGGCGGTGTTGTGGGAGACGACGGGGCGCAAAACCTGAAACTCGGCGCCCCCGATCCACTTGGAGAGTGCTTCGTCGCCTTCCAGACTGCACTGAAGGCTTTCCGTTCGCGCGGCATTCTGCTGACTATCTGCAGCAAAAACGATGAGAGTCTCGCGTTGTCGACCATCGAAGAGCACCCTGCCATGATTCTTCGCAAGAACGATTTCGTTGCATGGCGAATCAATTGGAAAGACAAGGCGGAAAACCTGCTCAATCTGGCCGAGGAGCTGAACCTTGGTCTCGAGTCCTTCGTCTTTCTTGACGACAGTCCTCAGGAACGGGACCAGGTGCGCCAGATTCTGCCGCAGGTTTACGTTCCGGATATGCCGGCCTCGCCGTCGCTATTCGCGCCGTTTCTTACGACGCTGAATTGTTTTGAGACTCAAGGCGTCGGGAAGGAAGATCTTGAGCGGACGGCGATGTACCAGGCTGAACGGGGCCGGAAAGAGGCTCTCGATCTTAGCGGCGATGTTGACAATTGGCTGGGTTCGCTTCAAATCGAAGTGCGTGCCGCGCCGCTGCGACGTGAAAGCCTGGTCAGGGCAACGCAATTGCTCAACAAAACGAATCAGTTCAATCTGAGTCTCAGGCGCTTGGATGAATCAGCCTTCTGGAATTGGTCAGCGGAGCCAAATCATTCGGCATATACGTTCAATGTTACGGACCGATTTGGCGATTTCGGGCTGGTCGGGTTGGCGAGCTTCGCGGTGACGGGAAGTGAGGCGCGGATTGTCGACTTCGTAATGAGCTGTCGCGTGATGGGAAAGAAAGTCGAAGAAGCGCTCCTGGGCTATACAGTTAATAGTGCAAGGGCCGTTGGCGCAGAACAGGTGATGGCGTCGCCTGTCGAAGGGCCTCGCAATCAGCCTGCAAGAAGCTTCTTTGCTTCCAAGTTCTCAAATCCAGACGTTGCAAGCATAGACCCAATTAGGGTTTTGATCCCACCACAAATCACGATGAAGGAGGAAAGCTGAGAGCCATATTGGTTCCCATTTCTTCTATGCACGAATTGACAGCAATCCTCAACGACATACGACCTGGCCAGGATTTCTCAAAAGCAAAGAATTTCTTCGACCAGGGCATGCTTGATTCGCTTGACCTGACAACCCTGGTTTCGGCGCTGGAGGCGCGCTTTGGTGTCTTTATTGACGTCGACGAGATGGTGGTGGAAAACTTCTGCAGTCTAAGCGCTATCGAGTCAATCCTTACGCGCAAGGGCATCAAGGTGTAATTGAGAAGATCTTCGGGTGGACGAGGGCGCATTTGTGAGTGAACAGCAACCGCATATCTCGGTTTGTATTTGCACATACAAACGGCCCGAACTGCTCAAGCGATGCCTGGAATCTGTTTGCGCATTGCGAACCGATAACCAGCTCACGTATTCGATAGTTGTTGTCGATAACGACGGAAACGAGAGTGCGCGTAGTACAGTAGCGGAAGCATCAGCGATCTCTTCGATAGCGTGTAAATACTGCATCGAACCGCGACAAAACATCGCCATGGCTCGCAACAAGGCAGTGCAGAATGCGGAGGGAGACTACATCGCATTCATTGATGACGACGAGTTTCCGATTGAAGAATGGTTGTTGACCCTCTTAAAGGCAATCCACAAATACAATGCCGCAGGTGTGCTTGGGCCTGTAGATCCGCATTATGCGCCAGGAACGCCAGGCTGGATTATCAAAGGCGGCTTTTATGAGCGCCCCATCCACACGACCGGCATGATTCTGCAGTGGAATAAGTGCCGCACAGGCAATGTCCTCCTGAGAAGAGGGCTCTTTGCGAATGACACTGCGCCCTTCAAGCCTGAGTGCCTCTCAGGGGAAGACCAGGACTTCTTTCGGCGAAAGATTGAAGAAGGCCACAAATTCATCTGGTGCCACGAAGCAGTCGCGTATGAGGTGGTGCCGCCTGCGCGTTGGAAACGCGGATTTCTCATCCGGCGCGCGCTGTTTCGTGGCATCTTCGCACAACGTAACCACGGATTGCAGCCCTTGCGTCTGATCCAGGCGGTCATATCTGTTCCTCTGTATGCACTGATACTTCCGATCGCGCTGGCGCTCGGACAGGCCAGGTTCATGGTATGCCTGTTCAAGTTGTCGTATCACGCCGGAAGGCTCTTTGCATTGTTTGGTTTCAACCCTATCGGCGGGGCCTACGTGAGTGAATAGCAGTGAATCTCAACGTAGAAGGTGGGGACAAAACTAATGCAGCTTAATGACAGCGATATTGTTGTTCGTGGTCGGCTCATGAAGATTGCTCATCTTGAACTGGACAAATACGAATCTGTTCAAGACCCTGAAGCGGTTCTGGCCGAGCTGAGGTCAAAAAGAGAACGGGTTGATCTGTTCACTTTTATGCAGATCATGCCCGACACAGAACGAAAGCACGACTACTTCATGGAGATGGATAATCTCGCGATTCTTCCTGTCTCCTCGTTTGAGAATTGGTGGAATAGCCAAATTCGATCCTATCCAAGGAACCGGGCGCGGCAAGCAGAAAAGAGGGGAGTAATCCTCAGGGAAGTTCCATTTGATGACGAGCTCGCTCAAGGGATTTGTGAAGTTTACAACGAAACAAAAGTGCGGCAAGGAAAGCCGAACCGACATTTTGGCAAGAATTTCGAAACAGTGAAGAGAGAGACAGCGACTTATCTTAATCGAAGCGTTTTCATCGGTGCCTATTTCGAGGGAAAGCTGATCGGCTTTATCAAGATGCTGATTGATGAGAAGCGTACACAGGCAAGCTTGATGAACATTGTGGCGATGGTGTGTCATCGCGACAAGGCTCCCACCAATGCGCTCATTGCACACGCCGTACGGGCATGCACGGAGCGAAAGATTCCGTATCTGATGTATCAGAACTTTGAATATGGGAACAAGGGAGCTGACAGTTTGACAACATTCAAGGAGATCAATGGCTTTGAACGAATAAACCTTCCGCGCTACTATGTTCCGCTTACACCATTGGGCCGCCTTGCCCTGTCTTGTGGGCTTCATCACGGCCTTATAAACCGTCTACCGAAATCTCTGACGACACGAATGCGGCAACTGCGCTCGTCCTGGTATGACCGCAAGATCCAGGCCGGGCTCAAGGCTTCCTAACTATGCCAGGAATTGTCGGTCTGATTACAAAAAAGCGGCGTGAGTGTGCCGAGGCAGAGCTGAATCGAATGGTCGACTCGATGCGCCACGAATCGTTTTACGTTTCCGGAACGTGGATTGACGAGCGTCTAGGGGTCTACGTGGGTTGGGTCGCGCGCAAAGGGGCGTTCGAAGATGGAATGCCGGTTCGCAGCGAGGACGGTAACTTGGTCCTCGTCTTGTCCGGCGAAGAGTTTCCCGAACCAGGGCTTCGCTCTTGCCTTCGACAGAAAGGCCATGCAGTGAACGGAGAAGATGACGCGTCATACCTTGTCCACGTAGCAGAGACGGATCCGGAATTCCCGAGGAACTTGAATGGCCGGTTTCAAGGGTTGCTGGTCAATCGAATCGCTGGTTCCGCGATGCTGTTCAATGATCGCTTCGGAATGCACCGTGTTTATATTCATGAGGGATCTGAAGCGTTCTACTTCGCCGGGGAGGCCAAGGCGATTCTAGCTGTGCGTCCAGACTTGCGCAGTGCGGATACAAGGAGCCTGGGTGAGTTTGTCGCTTGTGGCTGTGTGCTCGAGAACAGAACTCTGTTTAGGGACATTCAGGTATTGCCTGGGGCGTCGGCGTGGACCTTCACAAATAGCACGCTTGAGAGGAAGGACCTCTACTTCAACAACTCCGAATGGGAGAATCAGAGTCCGCTCGACCCCGAATCGTACTACACGCAGCTTCGGGAAGCCTTCGCGAGCAATTTACCGCGCTACTTCACAAGCCGTGAGCGAATAGGCATTTCGCTCACAGGCGGACTTGACACACGCATGATTATGGCCTGGGCAAACGCCACACCTGGCTCATTGCCTGGCTATACCTTCGGGGGCCCTTTTCGTGACTGTCACGACGTGATTATTGGACGGAAAGTTGCCGAGGCTTGCCATCAGCCGTACCAAATCATTCCCATTGGAAGCGAGTTTCTTGCTCGGTTTCCGCATTATGCAGAGCGTGCAGTCTATCTGACAGACGGATGCGTGAGCGTAAACCGGGGTGCAGATCTCTATGCAAATAAGATAGCAGCCGGCATTGCTCCGGTGCGGATGACCGGCAATTACGGCAGCGAGATTCTACGCAGATTACGTGCATTCAAGCCTTCTGATCCAGCTCAGGATTTATTTCGACCGGAGTTTCTCAAGTATGTCGAGATGGCGAGACAAACCTACAATGGCCTCTTTAAATGCCACGCAGTATCTTTTACGGCATTCTGTCAAGCTCCGTGGTACCAGTTTGGGCTTTCTGCACTTGAACAAACACAGTTGACCGTGCGCTCGCCATTTCTAGACAATGATGTTGTCCGCACGGCTTTCCGTGCACCTGGATCTGAGATCGTAAAGAGTGACCTGTTCGAGGATAACGACGCCTGCGGGCGGCTCATCGCGGATGGAAGTCCAACATTACATCGTATTCCAACGGACCGCGGTTTGGGCGGTCAGGGCGGCTGGACCGCTCCCTTCAGGCGAGGGCTGCTTGAGTTCACGTTCAAGGCAGAGTATGCCTACGACTACGGAATGCCGCAGTGGCTCGCACGCATCGACCATCAACTCGCCAAACTTCATCCGGAACGGCTATTCCTCGGACGCCACAAGTTCTGTCATTTTCGGGTGTGGTATCGGGATTCGCTCTCTAGTTATGTACGTGAGATGTTACTTGATCCGCGAAGCCTTTCTCGCTCCTACATCCAGCCGCAGGTAATGGAATCCATGGTCTCGCACCACATGAAAGGTGACCGGAATTATACGACTGAGATCACGAGGTTACTTACGCTCGAGATCCAGCACCGACTGTTTATTGACTAGCATTAGGTCTGAGTCTGTCGATATCGCATGGGATTAATAAGTCTTTTCCTTTCGCTCCTGTTTAGCACGGTTCTGGTCGTGCTGGATTGCAGGCGGCGCCGCAATGTCAGCGCGGCGGTCTGGATACCTACAATTGTGCTCTTCATTCTCGCATCGCGCCCGGCGTCTCTTTGGGTGGCGGGACGCGGTCCCACACTGGGTATTGAGTATGCGAACGAGCAAACAGGAAGCGCGATTGATCAGCTGTTCTTTGTCTCGGTACTGTTTGTCTCATTCATTGTGACGACAGTGCGCGGAACTAAGTGGATCAGGATACTTGCGGCTAACCGCGCGATCATACTGTTCTACCTGTATTTTGCAACCAGCATTTTATGGTCGAGCGACCCCATCGGCTCAACGAAGCGAATCATTAAGGATTTCGGGCTGCTCTTTGTGGCGGGTGTTATTTATTCCGAGAAGAATCCGCTCGAGGCGCTGCGGGCAGTTTACGTTAGGTGTGCATTCATTCTTCTCCCCCTGTCTATTGTGTTTATCAAGTACTTTCCAGTCCTGGGACGCAGTTACGGCATTGCGGGCGAAGTGATGTTGACAGGAGTGACGACACAGAAGAACTCGCTCGGCGAGATTGTATTAATCTTCGGGTTATTTCTGCTGTGGGATTTCTTGGAATCGAGAGTCGGGCGTTCGAAACTGAGGTTCAGCAAAATTCGCTGGGATATCGTGCTCACATTGCTCTTGGGACTTCAACTTCTACGCCTTTCGCAGAGCAAGACAGCCTTGGTTTGCGCAGTTGTAGGGGTGTTTCTGGTCCTAAGGACGGGACGACTGAGATCGACTGCAGTCAGCTGGGCAGCCCTGGCCGGAGCTCTCACGCTTCCGTTGCTTGTGTTCTTCTCCCAGGAATTCAGCAGCATCGCAGGCCCAATTATGCATGCTCTGGGACGGGACATGACGTTCACTGGCAGGACTTCGATTTGGCAACATATTACGATCGACACGGTGAACCCGCTGATTGGCTATGGATATTGGAACTTCTGGGGCGGGCCTGGCGGCCACAGTGTGAATCAGGCGATGCATGAGGTTATCCCGAATGCACACAGTGGTTATGTAGATACATACCTGGACGGTGGAATCATCGGTCTGTTTGTGCTCGCGATCCTCGTTAGCAGCTGCGGGAAGAGAATCATTGCGCATATGAGTAAGGATAAAGGCGACAATCGATTCTTGCGGGTAAGACTCGCATTTGTTGTTGTTGCTATCATCTATAACCTCTCGGAATCGACGTTCGCGCGGATCGGGCCGATCTGGTTTACCACGTTGCTTATGATGGCCGATTTCCCGACCAGGTACATGAGCCGAAGGAGAGTAGTGGTCGCGAAGGAAACGGCCTCGATCGTCTTCCCGCAGCAAGACGAAATCCCAGTTGGATCGCGAATCTTCTAGGAACTTGTTGAAATAGGTACCTTTCAGCGACGGAGGTCTTATTCCATTCGTCTAACCGGTATGCGTGGAGACGAGCGGGTTCAGGACGGGATGTTCAGCTATGTTTCGTTGGAGCAGCGAGTGCCTCATGATCATCCATTGCGGGCAGTTCGCAAGTTGGCGGATGCTGTGTTGCGGACGTTGAGCGCGGAGTTCGATGCGATGTATGCCGACTCCTGCCGTCCATCGATTGCTCCGGAGTACATTCTTCGGGCGCAGTTGTTGCAGGTGTTTTACTCTGTGCGCTCGGAGCCGCTGCTGGTTGAGCAGATCGACTACAAGCTTTTGTTCCGCTGGTTTGTGAGTCTTGGCATGGACGACGCGGTGTGGAACCATCCGGTGTTTTCGAAAAACCGCGACCGGTTGCTGACTTCCGGTGTGGCGCAGCAGTTCTTTGCCGAAGTGACCAAGTATGCTAAGCGGTTCATGTCCGACGAGCAATTCACTGTCGATGGCACGCTGATTCAGGCGTGGGCTTCGCAAAAGAGCTTTCGCTCAAAAGACGGCTCCGATGGCGGCGACGGGGGAGATTTTCACGGTCAGGAGCGATCGAACAAGACGCATGAATCGACCACCGATGCCGATGCGCGGCTGTACAAGAAGAGCTACGGGAAGGAATCGAAGCTGAGTTATCTGGGGCACGCGCTGGTGGAGAACCGCAACGGTCTGATCGCCGCGGCGATGGTGACGCACGCCGACGGCTATGCCGAGCGCGATGCAGCGCTGTTGATGCTTGCGCAAAAGCAGGAGGGCCGCTCACGCCGCATCACCGTGGGCGCCGACAAGGCTTATGACACGAAGGAGTTCGTCAGTACGGCGCGGGAGTTGAACGTGACGCCGCACGTTACCAAGAACGACAAAGGCCGCACCAGCAATCTGGACCGCAGAACCACGCGCCAGCCCGGCTATGCCATCAGCCTCAGCCGGCGATGGCTGATCGAAAAGGGCTTCGGATGGCTTAAGCAAACCGGCCCGCTGCTAGCTCAACCACAGGAAACGCTAAGGGAGCTGTGTGCCTGAGCAACGGTTGCAGGCCCCGGGGATGATTCCCTGAGGCTCGCAAACCCCTATAAACACCGGTCAGAACCGTGCTTCAAACAGATTTCGAACGGGAAGAAACGAATATCGCCAGGAAAGACACCGCAATCAGACGAATTTCAACGAGTTCCTAGAGCATCTTCTGACAGTCGAATCGATTCAAATGCGCAAACGACAACTAATTCTGCTGTGCATCACAGTTATTTCGCTTCATGCTATATGTCTGTTCCTCGTGATCCCGAAACTGAGCGGCCGCCTCACCGCTTCATATAATCAGGACCTGTTCACAGATGGATACGATTATCTGGCCCAGAATCTGGTTTCTGGGAACGGATATCGCTTCTATCCTGAAACTGCGGAAACGCTGATGAGAGAACCCGGTTTCCCCCTCTACCTGGCGGGTCTGCGTATTGCGTTCGGTAGCAGCGTCACCGTTGTGAAATTGGCAAACCTGCTAATGGCGCTCGCAACCGCCTGGATGATTGCTCTCTACTTTCGGCGGATCGCACCAGGATTACGAATGCAGGAATCATCCCTTCTCGTGTTGGCCCCGTCTATGCTGTTTCTTCTTCACCCGGGCACGATTCTGGCGGAGAGTCGCGGGGGAGTGGAGATTCCATTTGCGATGTTGCTCATGCTCTATTGTGTAGCGGTTGACAGGGCGGTCGAAACGAACCGATGGCGGGAGTATATGCTCAGCGGGTTCGTACTTGGAGTCACAGTGTCGGTGCGAAGCACACCGATGCTCTTTCCCTGCGCTCTGCTGTGTTATCTCCTTCTGGTAAGGAGGCCAGTAATATCAGCCAGCACGTTGATCAGGAATATCGCCGTCATGGTTGGTGCGATGTTTGCGGTCTTAGCTCCCTGGACAGTGCGTAACTATTCACTCACAGGCAAAGTTGTGCCAACCGCAAGCGTGCTCGGAGTTTCAGCTCAAGCGGGGCAGTATATCAACGAGCATTTGTTTGAGGGCAGACCATTTTGGCTTCTGGACCGAGAAGCATCGCGCAAGAGAGATCGAATTGCGGAACAGCTAGGATTTCCTTTTGAAGATGGCCAGGAAGGGTACTACCAGACCTTTTACAAAACTGAGGATGAGATCAAGTTTTCGACATATCTTTTATCGCAGGTGATAAGCAGGTATCGACAATCTCCAGTTCTTTTTGCGAGATGCATTGCCCAAAATGCAGTGAACTTCTGGGTTGCTGGGAAGACCTGGGCGGCCACCGCGGCCAATGCTGCTATTCAGCTTCCATATCTGATACTCGCGGCCGCCGGTGCGATGAGTGGGCTTAGGACCAGCATGTCGAGGAGGGTAGGAATGGTCGTCCTGCTGATCGCTTATGTCGAGGCCGTTCATCTACCGATCCTTGCGCAGGCACGATACAGCGTGCCGCTTATTCCGTTTGTGTCCTTGCTTGCTGCTATCGGCTTAGTCGCTGTGTGGGCACGGGTTAACGAAAGTCGCGCTTTGGCCACAACTCTCCTTCGCGCGGAAGTGCAAGGCTCTCATCCGCCTGCGTTGACTCTGCGATAGATACAACGGGGAATTCAACTCCGAAAACTGGGAGACTGTAAGGTCTTCATCCTGAGATGCTCTTCAATTCACTGGAATTCGCGCTATTCTTTCCGATTGCGGCAGGTGTGTACTTTACCTTGTCCCACAGATGGCGCGTACATTGGCTTTTGTTTGCGAGCTGTATCTTTTACATGGCGTTTATCCCCGTCTATGTTCTGATTCTTGTAGTCACGATATTGATTGATTACACGGCGGGAATCTATATCGACAAGGTGGAAGGCAACAGGAAGAAACTATTGTTATGGGTCAGCATTCTCTCAACGTGCTCGGTCCTTTTCGTGTTTAAGTATTTCAGCTTTGTTACGAGCAGCGTGGTTGATGTTGGCGGTCTTTTCGGTTGGAAGCTGGTTCGGCCCGCTGTGAACATCATTCTGCCGATCGGCCTCTCATTCCATACCTTTCAGAGCTTGAGTTATGTAATTGAGGTGTATTTCGGAAAGCAAAAGGCAGAGCGGAATTTCATCGTATATGCAACGTACGTGATGTTCTTCCCACAGTTGGTTGCCGGCCCGATCGAGCGTCCGCAGCATCTACTGCCTCAATTCAGAGTAAAGCACGACTTCAATTATCAGAACGTGACGTCAGGGCTGAAGCGGATGGCCTGGGGCTTGTTCAAGAAGCTTGTGGTTGCGGACAGGCTTGCATTGTATGTGAATGATGTCTACTCGTCGCCGCGTCAATACACAGGCTTGCAGCTGACGATTGCAACGGTGTTCTTTGCCTATCAGATATATTGTGATTTCTCAGGCTATTCGGACATAGCCATCGGTGCCGCACAGGTTCTCGGCTTTCGGTTGATGGAGAATTTCAGAACGCCCTACTACTCTCTATCCATTTCCGAATTCTGGCACAGGTGGCATATTTCGTTATCAACATGGTTTAAGGACTATCTCTATATTCCGCTTGGTGGAAATCGTGTTTCGAAGCCGAGATATATTTCCAATCTTCTGATTACTTTTGCAGTGAGCGGCCTGTGGCACGGAGCGAACTGGACCTACGTCATCTGGGGCGTGCTGAACGGCGCGTATCTGGTTGTTGGAATGCTCACAAAAGACCTGAGGGATCGAGGGTTTGAGGCGATCGGCGTTGAAAAGGAGAGCAAACTCCGAAAGGCGGTCATGCTGGTGTCCACTTGGACGCTGACCTGTCTGGCCTGGGTGGTATTCCGAGCAAAGAGCACTGGAGATGCCTGGTACGTGGTTTCGCACCTGGCATCCAATTGGGACCTGAGTTTGCTAAGTACACCGCAGTTCCTCTTACGGCAATTTCCTGTGGCTGTGGCTTCGATCGCGGTGCTGGAGATCGGCCAATTGTGGCAGCGCTCGGTGTCGTTTCCATCCTTCGTGGGAAGATTTCAGATGCCCGTGCGCTGGACGATTTACGCAAGCTTGGTGCTGGCAGTGCTAATGTTCGGGGTTTATAGAAAAACGCAGTTCATTTATTTCCAATTCTGAGAGTTGTGGTCTTGGTGGATGCCACGCAAAACCAGACTGCACGAGAGAGCATGCCCATGGCAGCAGCTGAATCACAGTATGTATGTGTTGAAGAGCGGGAATACTGCGTGGAACTTGCGTCTGCTGCGGAGCAACCCAGGCTTTGGAGGGGCATAGGGCGCCTCGCCTGCTTCTTTGCGTTGGTGGCATGTCTTGCCTTCGCAATGGATGCCTTGGTCACTTCCGGTCTGAGGCGAATCAAGACTTCGGCGTTTGGAGCCTCGAACGTTGTCATGGAGGGCAAGGTGAACGCAGACGTCCTAATTACAGGATCTTCGAGGGCTCTGGTTCAATATGATCCCCGTGCGATTGAGGCGACGACCGGGCTGTCCGCCTTCAACCTTGGCAGGAACGGTTCGCAGACAGATATGCAAGTAGCATTCCTTAAGGCATATCTGGCTCATAACCGTAGACCGAAAATTGTGCTGCACAATCTCGACGCATTCAGCTTTGTCACGACTCGCGAGGTTTTCGATCCAGTTCAATACAGACCGTACCTGTACGACTCTTCACTTTACGAAGCTTCCCGCAAAATCAACCCATCGATCTGGAAGAGCCGCTACATTCCGCTCTATGGATACGTGGTCGATGACATGAATCTGAACTGGATGCGCGGCCTGGCTGGATTTGTGGGCTGGTCCCCCCGCGGCGACTATTTCCTCGGGTTCAATCCTCGCCATAGGACATGGACGAATGAATTCGATAAGTTCAGGACTGCCAACCCTGCAGGCGTGCGATTTGAGATCGAACCAGCGGGAGTTCAGGATTTGGAGAACCTGATTCAGCTCTGCAAACAGAATGGAATCCAGCTGATACTTGTATATTCGCCTGAATACTCTCAAATGCAGAAGCTCACTACCAATCGCGCGGAGATTTTCGCGAGATTTCATGAACTCGCTGATCGGAACGGCGTTCCCATCTGGGACTACAGCAACTGGGACCACGATAGCGATAGGAACTTTTTCTACAATTCGCAGCACCTGAACGCGACTGGCGCCGCTGCGTTCTCATCGGACATGGCAAATCGGCTTCAGCAGTTTCTTCTCGCCCAAAGAAGTTCAACTGCGGAAAAGGCCGCACGAGATGGGCATCTGGCGACGATGTCGGTGAACCGAATTGCCGTAACCAATCGTTTAAAGGGACAGTAAATATTCTTCGCTCTGGTGATTCAGTGGATGGATGAGATTGCTAGAGTTGCAATGGAGAGGCTTGTAAAAGATGTCAGCATTACCCCTGTGGACGAGGATAGGTAACTTCTATAAGCGGAATGCAGCCCGCTATGTTTTCAAGAGGCCGCTTCTTGTTCGCACACCGCAACCGTTGGTGTCTTTCACTTTTGATGATTTCCCGCGGACAGCGCTGGTGGGAGCAAAGATCCTTGAGACCTATGGAGTTGCAGGAACATTCTTCGTCTCATTGGGGCTATTGGGAAAAGATTCTCCGTCAGGTCCGATTTGTACAGCGGAGGATCTGAGGGCGTTGCGGCAGAGGGGGCACGAGCTTGGATGCCATACGTATTCTCATTGTCATTCATGGGACACGTCGCCAGTCGATTTTGAATTGTCGATCTTACAGAACCGGAAGGCGCTGAGGGAAATCATTGCCGATGCCGAGTTTCGGTCGTTGTCGTACCCAAAAAGTGAGCCGCGACCCCACACAAAGCGGCTAACTTCCCGTCACTTCTCCTGTTGTCGTGCCGGAGGTCAGACTCTGAACAGCGGTACCATTGATCTCAACCAGTTATCTGCTTTCTTTATTGAGCAGAGCAAGGGCTGTTTTCAACCGATTCGGGATCTCATTGATCGCAACCGCGAAGAGCGCGGCTGGCTCATTTTCGCTACTCACGACGTTTGTCCCAACTCAAGCCGGTTCGGAAGCACGCCCGAGTTCTTCACGCAAGTGGTGCAATATTCCTTGGAATCCGGCGCACGTATCCTGCCGATGATTCAAGCACTCGATTCGATGCGGGACATTAACTAAGGGAAAGTATTGTCGGCTGAGGGCGAGTGCCGGGCTGTCCGGCACTCGTCTCAGGTGGGATTAATCCACAACAGCAGCCAAGCCGGATGGCGGGAGAGGTGCAACGCTGGCTTGTGCGGACTTTGCTCCATAACAAGTAGTCGCGTCAAAAGCCAGCGACGGACCGGTGCCGTCGGGGAGACCTCCAAGAACATTGAGGTAGCAGGCCATCGCCGGAGTTGCATTCACGTGCCCCCCCCATGCGGTCTTTAGAGAAGTACC
>Ga0326727_10002038_pt1 | contig 71508 bp, 56 predicted proteins | sample MB2enrmetagenome_FD_207643 | JGI IMG/M metagenome (GOLD analysis project Ga0326727, IMG submission 207643) | Lab enriched peat soil microbial communities from McLean, Ithaca, NY, United States - MB29MY | ecosystem: Environmental > Terrestrial > Soil > Wetlands > Peat | place: USA: New York... | reverse complement strand
TTTCTTCCGGAATAGAGGCGATCGAACTTGGTTTGATTCCTCCTGGTCTGGACCAAGTCTTGGTGGGGTCCTTGGATCGTTCTCGAAATCCTGAAGTACGGATACTTTTTCTGCTCGGTGCCAATGAAGGTATACTTCCCGCTCGATCGGACTCCGCCGGCGTACTCGACGCCGAGGAAAGAGAACAATTGGAGAAAGCTGGGGTCACTCTAGCCCCAAAAGGAAAAGCTCAGATGTTTGAAGAACAATTTTATATTTATACAGCACTTACCCGCGCTACAGAAAAGTTGGTTGTATCTTATCCACTGACTGATGAAGAAGGGAAAGGACTGGCAGTTTCACCGGTTGTCCCACGACTTATGAAGCTTTTCCCACTTTCCGAAAGTTTCTTCGGAATTCAAGCAGACCTTGACCGGATTAGTCAAGCAGATCTTACCCTTCAAACCTATGCCGAACAACTGCGCACACTTCGTCAGGGAGAACCGCTTTCTCCCCTCTGGCAAGCTACAGAGAAGTGGCTGCTTCAAGATCCTATCCGCCAAAATCAAGTAAAGCGGCTGCAGGCCAATCTCCTGAGCCGAAATCAAGAAGCTAAGATTCCGCGCCCCCTGGCACGCCGCTTATATGGCAGACGCCTGAAGGCCAGCGTTTCTCGTCTGGAGCAATTTGCCAAGTGTCCGTTTGCCCATTATGCCCGCTACGGTCTGAACCTGCGGGAAAGGTCCACCTATCAGCTATCCAGCCCGGACATGGGAGAATTCTTCCATACTTTACTGCATGATTTCGCCATTCTATTGACGGAACGGGGCTTAGATTGGGGAAAATTAACGAAGGAAGAATCTTGGACACTCGTCAGCGAACTGGCCGACCAGCTCGCCCCAAGACTTCAGCATGAGATTCTCCTCAGCAGCGCCCGCTACCGCTATTTAGCCTATAAACTTAAACGAACCGTTCATCACGCTGTTCGAGTGCTCGGAGAACATGCCCGCCAAGGGATATTTATTCCAATCCAATTAGAGGTGAGGTTTGGTCCTGCAGAAACCCTGCCTGGGGTCGACATCCCCTTAGCAGAGAACGATTCCCTCCTTTTATGTGGGCAAATTGACCGTGTCGATGTGGCCTTTTTAGATGGAAAAGTGTATTTGCGTATTCTGGATTATAAGTCCCGCGAATTATCTTTAGCCTTGGATTCAATCTATTATGGTTTGAATCTTCAATTACTCACGTATTTGGATGTCGCCTTGCAAGGAGCAGAGGTCTTGCTGAATACGACTTCAGCTTTGCCTTCCCTTGCAAGCAATCCTGAAAGCGCCAACATCTTTCCTGCGAAAATTCCCGCCGGTTTTCTATATTTTCCTGTGCTGGAACCCCAGCTGGAAGAGAAAATCCCCCTCAGCTTAGAAGAGTTGGAACAGCAGCGCATCAAAGCTGTCAAAATCAGCGGTTATTTATTAGCCAATCCACAGGTATTAAAAGCCATGGATTCCTCATTTTCTTCAGGACAGTCTGATTTACTCGGACTCAACTTAAAAAAAGACGGGACCTTCAAAAAAGGATCCAACGTCTTGACTGAAGAACAATTTACTTTGCTCAGTAACTACCTTCATCAATGGTTCCGTCAAACAGGTGAAGAGATATTAAACGGCGATATCACCCTCTCTCCATATCGTCGTGGAAAAAGTACAGGCTGCCAGTATTGTTCTTATAAACCTGTTTGCCATTTTGACCCCTACTTGCCGGAAAACCACTACCGCGACCTGCCTATCCTTAAACAAGAGGAAATCTGGAAACGCCTCGAAGGGATGACCGATTATAACCAAAGCATTCGCTTTGTAACACAGCAAGCAATAAGCACAGTACAAGCTAAAGTTTAACGTATTCTTTACGCAAAGTTCATGAGAGGGTAACAAATATAGGTTATAATAAATTCAACAACACACGCTCTCATCCAACTACCCTTCCTATGTGAGGGGATTTTTTTTAACAGCGGTTGATTGGTATTGCGCTTTCCTGATTGAGAGTGGAGTTTCATAACGAATAGGTGCAGTACTGCAGACGGTTATCCGCTCATTCAGCGGTTAACATAAATCTCGCTTTTTCACTTTAATCCTCCTACACTCCCCCCTCCTTGTGAGGGGACTTTTTTTGTGTTTTAATAAGCTTAGTTTATGTCTCATTATATAATCTCATTAAGTACAGTTTAGATACTAAAAATATGCTTTGAGAAGAAGCTTAACCCTTGGACAAAAGGAGGAGTGCTTGGTGAGCAAACCCACCTGGACACCCGAACAACGTGCCGCCATCACGTTACGGGGTCAACTCTTAGTCGCTGCTGCAGCCGGTTCAGGCAAAACGGCCGTGCTTGTCGAACGGTTAATCCGGCGCATCACGGATCCTGAAGAACCGGAGGATGTGGATCGTTTTCTGGTCGTAACCTTTACTAAAGCTGCGGCGAATGAGATGCGAGAGCGTATCGGCAAGGCCTTGGACGATGCTTTATTTCAGGAACAAGAGACTCAAGCAGTTGAACATCTCCTCCGCCAACGTACCCTCCTGCAGCGAGCCAGCATTACTACCTTACATTCTTTCTGTTTGGAACTGATCCGCAAGTATTTTTATCAGCTGGAACTTGACCCTGCCTTTAGAGTTGCGGATCAGGCAGAGGCTGACCTTCTGCGCCAAGATGTGGTTGAAGACCTGTTTGAAACAAGGTATGCCCGGGTTGACCCGGCTTTCTTGAAGCTCGTCGAGGCCTTTGGGTCGGATCGTGATGATCAACCATTAATGGAATATATTTTACATCTTTATGAGTTTGCCTACAGTCAACCCCACCCGGGCGAGTGGCTCCGTGAACTTGAGCGAGCCTATGCCTGGGATGATATTGAATCTCTGCTGCAGAGCGCTTGGGGGCAAGCCGTTCGCCAAGGATTGCTGGACCGGGTGAGTGAAAGTCTCGACTTACTGGAACGGGCTGAACTAGTTGCCCAGCGCCCGGGGGGACCGGCCCTCTACGCCGGGACTTTACAAGATGATCTAAACCGGGTTCGGATCTTAGACCGCGCCTTAAGAGAAGGACAATGGGCTCAGATCGAAGCACAGTTCCACACCGCTGTCAATTATCCCAAGCTGCCGGCTATACGCTCTAAAGCCAAGCCAAGCACAGTTGCCAAAACTGATCAAGCGGTAAGCCTTCAGTCCGCTTCGCTTACAGGGTCAGTGGAAAACGAAAGCGAGGAATCCCTCCGGAAGTCATGGCAAGAAGAATGTAAGAAGCTGAGGGATGAGGCTAAGAAAAAACTTAATTCTTTAAATAATGAGGTCTTTGCTTATCCTCTTAATGACCAGCTTCCCGCCTTACGCGAGATGGGGACTATGGCTGAAACCTTAGGCGCCTTAGTAAGTGAATTTTCACAAGTCTATGCAACTGCGAAAACCCAACGCAACGTCTTAGACTTTACCGATTTAGAACATTTTGCCCTCCGCTTACTGGAGGAAAAGGGCGAGGCCTCTCTGATTGCTCAAGGATTAAAGGGATATTTTGCTGAAGTGTTGGTGGATGAATATCAAGATATCAACCCCGTTCAAGAACGCCTTTTGCAACTAGTATCCAGGCAAGAAGATTCCCCCAATCTCTTTATGGTAGGAGATGTTAAGCAGAGTATTTATCGTTTTCGCATGGCCGATCCCAGCTTATTTCTGGCTAAATACAGTACATTGCCGCATTGGCACTCAGGAATGCTTAACAACTCGGCTCCTGCGGAGATTGTGATTGATCTGAACCGCAATTTCCGCAGCCGCCGGGAAGTAGTGGAAGGAGTTAATTTTCTCTTCCGGCAGATTATGACTAAAGGTGCCGGAGAAATCCCTTATGACGATCAAGCGGCTTTACAATACGGCGCGGCCTTTGTTTCCGGACAAGATCAAATCCGCACGGCTGAAGGACCGATCGAAATCCATCTGCTTGACCCTCAAAGTATCAAGAACCGGTTGGTCACTCCTTCCACGGCGGAGAGTTCAGCAACTTCACCTGCGAACGAAGGGCAAAGCGAAGACCCTGAATCCTCCCTTCCGGAAAGTGCTTTAGGCAGTGACGCTGACTTATCCCTGGGGACTGAGGACTCTATAACCCCTGAAGATCTCGATAAAGCCCGAATCGAGGCGCGCCTGGTCAGTGAACGGATCCGACGCATGGTACTGGGAACTGAATTTCAGATCTATGATCAAGGAGACAAAAAATTTCGCTCGGTACGTTATTCGGATATCGTCATTTTGATGCGTTCTTACTCAGCCGTAGCGCCCGTCTATGTCGAAGAATTCCAAAACGCTGACATCCCCGTTTATGCCGAAACGACAACAGGTTACTTCGGAGCCAGCGAAGTGGAAACTATGTTGTCTCTCCTTAAAGTCATCGATAATCCACACCTGGATATTCCTTTGGCTGCGGTCCTACGTTCTCCCCTGGTCAGCCTAAACGGCAGCGAGTTAGGCAAAATTCGGATGATTCTCCCCAAAGGAGACTTCTATGAAGCGTTAACCCTGGCAGTCTGGGCTGACCTGACCGACAGAGATTTGCTACCGGAAAGAACTGACGCTTTCAAACAGATCTTAGTGCTTTATGAAGAAGCCCTGCCGCTTCTGATGGAAAAAGCACGCGAAATATTGATCACCGCTCCGGGGATAACGGATAAAATCACAGATTTTTGGCTCAAGCTTCAAGACTGGCGAACACGCTCTCGTCGCACCCCCCTTGCCGATTTACTTTGGTCTCTTTATGAAGAAACCGGGTACCTGACCTATGTGGGAACTTTGCCGGCCGGCGTCCAGCGTCAAGCCAACCTGCGCGTTCTCTATGACCGGGCCGGCCGCTTCGAAGCAACGAGGTACCGCGGATTGTTCCGTTTTCTTCGCTTTCTGGATCGCTTTCAGGGACAAGGTATGGATCTGGGCAGAGCCCGCGCTTTAGGAGAAAAAGAAGATGTCGTTCGGCTCATCACCGTTCACGCCAGCAAGGGGCTGGAGTTCCCGGTCGTGTTCATGGTCGGCCTGGGGCGTACGTTTAATACCCAAAGCCTTAAAGGAAAGTTGCTCACCCACGCTAAATTAGGCCTGGGAATGCCGATCATTGATGTGGAAAACTATGTGCGCTATCCTTCGATAATCCAGTATGCCGTCAAGCAGCGTTTGGCTCAAGAATCATTGGCCGAAGAGCTGCGCATCCTTTATGTTGCCCTAACCCGTGCCAAAGAACGCTTGTTGCTCTATGGAAACGTGGATAACCTGGATAATACACTGCTCAAATGGCTGCGCACTTCAGAATTGACTGAGGTTTCCTTACCGGATGGTCAACTCCGCAGTGCCAGATGCTTTCTGGATTGGATCGGCCCGGCACTAGCCCGCCATCCCGCACATTTTTTTGACCAAGCTAAAAGACAATCCGGGTTGCCCATTGCGGAGAACAATTCCCGCTGGGAGATCCATATTCATCAAAACTTGGCCTCGATCAAGAAGGGCATTGGAGAAAGTGGAGAAAAAAGCCTTGACGAAATTATCCCCGCGAATGCTGACTTAAACTTTGGAAAAAATGTTGAGGAATGCACTGAAAAAGACGAAGAGGACAGCCCGGATAAAACCGCCGGACTATGGTTTACTGAAGTTGACCGTCGCCTAAGTTGGCAATATCCGCACCTTAATTCTGTCCGACAGATGACCAAAACCAGCGTCAGCGAACTGAAGCGTCAATATAATTGGCAGGCCGACGAAGAGGCAGCACCGCTTTCAACACTTTGGCAACAGACTGATTCCCTGAAACGGCCAAAATTTCTTCAAGTAACCAAACTCTTAACCGCAGCCGAGCGGGGAACCGCTTTACACGCCGTGATGCAACACATTCCTTTTCAAGAATGGGCAACCGATTGGACAACTCTGCCCGAGACGAAACAGGTCAACAGGATCACTGAGTTCTTGAATATTCTTGAACAGCGCGAAGTCCTCAGCGCCGAGCAAAAAAACACTATCCTTACTGTCCAGATTGTCAAGTTTCTGAGCACCCCACTGGGACAGCGACTTTTCAGCTCGGAGCAAATACTGCGCGAAGTTCCTTTTACGTTGTCTCTTCCATCTGAAGTCCGGTTTCCTTCTGAAGTCCAAACAAACATCTTGGTCCAAGGTGTCATAGACGTTGTTCTGATCAGTAAAGATGATCAACAGCGTATCAACGCGGAAATTCTTGACTACAAGACAGATTCTTTGCGCAGCGATAGAAAGGACAGTGCCGACACCACTGCTGACCGGGATGGGGGGGGAACCGATCCGGCGCAGATTTTACGCGACAGGTATACCCTCCAACTCTCACTTTATGCCCTGGCCATCGAAAACCTACTTAAAATAAAGGTCACCCGCCGTACCCTTTATTCATTTTCGCTTGGCCGCGAGATCGACATTTCCGATGAGCTTCGCCGTGATTTACAGGTTCCCGCATTCCCCTTTCGGCCGTCTGCCAACGACTTTCCCAATTAATGAGTGTATTTTAATTTTTCTATAATATTTTGTTAATCAGAAAGGATTTTTAATTTTTTTGGCGAACTAATTACACAGAGATATTTGTGATTGTTGTAACTATCTTAAAACAAGGAGTCATGATGAAAGAGGTGTTGGAATGAGTCAAAGTAAAATCGGTGCTGTTTTGATAGTAGGCGCAGGAATCGCCGGTATTCAGGCTGCACTTGATTTAGCAGAGTCGGGATACTTAGTTCATTTGGTAGAAGAGTCGTCAGCGATTGGCGGAACTATGCCTATGTTGGATAAGACTTTCCCTACTAACGATTGCTCTATGTGTATTTTGTCTCCTAAATTAGTAGAATGCGGACGCCATCTCAATATTCGCATCTATACTAATTCCCAGGTTGTCAAGACAGAAGGTGAAGCAGGAAACTTCAAAATTACTATTAAGCAGAAAGCTCGTTATATTGACACGGAAAAATGTACGGGTTGCGGATCGTGTGCTGAGGTTTGTCCGGTCAAAGTCAATGATGAATTCAATCAGGGCCTAGGCAAACGCAAGGCTGTTTTCAAACAGTATTCGCAAGCTTTCCCCAATGCCTTTGCCATTGATGACAAGAATTGCTTGTTCCAGAAACACGGTCAAATCAAAGGCAAGGACGTCTGTAAAAAATGTGTCGAGGCTTGTCAGGCGGGAGCCATCGACCATGATATGAAAGACCAAGAGATCAATATAGAAGTCGGCTCAATGATTCTCAACCCCGGCTTTAAAGTCTTTGATGCTTCTCGGTTAGTCTATTACGGATATGGCAAGATTAAAAGTGTTGTTACCAGCCTTGAATTTGAGCGCCTGTTAAGTGCTTCCGGTCCCTTTGATGGTCATTTAGTGAGACCTTTTGACCAAAAAGAACCTCAGAAAATTGCCTGGATTCAGTGTGTTGGTTCCAGAAACGCCAAAATTGGCAATAATTATTGTTCCGGTGTTTGCTGTATGTACGCTATTAAAGAAGCGGTCATTGCTAAGGAGCACAGTCATATTCCTGTAGATACCACTATTTTCTATATGGATATGAGAACCCATGGTAAAGATTTTGAAAAATATTATGAGAGCGCTAAGAATCAACATGATGTAAAATTCATTCGTTCTCGTATTTACGAAGTAACTGAGGCTGAAGATGGTTCAGGCGATTCACTCATCAGATATTCTACTGAAGATGGTCAAATCTTTACCGAACAATACGATTTGGTGGTTCTGTCTGTAGGGCTGGAAGCCGGAGATAGTTCCAAAGAATTATCCAAAATCTTGGATCTGAAGGTTAACAAATTTGGTTTTGCTGAACTTGAACCTTTAAGCGGCGTGAATACTTCCAAAGAAGGAATTTTCGCAGCGGGAGCTTTCAGTGGTCCAAGGGATATTCCGGAAACCGTTATGCAAGCCAGTGCAGCCGCTGGTTCGGTTGCCTCCTTATTATCGGAAGAGCGGGGAACCCTGGTCAGTGAGAAGCAATATCCTCCTGAATTACCGGTTGCCGGTGATGTTATTCGAACCGGGGTCTTTATTTGCCATTGCGGCGTCAATATCGGCAGCATTGTCGATGTGCCTGCAGTCGTGGAGTATGCCAAGACTCTGCCTACCGTTGTCATGGCTACTGAAAAAATCTACGCCTGTTCTCAGGATGCCCAGGCCTCGATGAAAGCCATGATTGACGAATACAAACTTAACCGAATCGTTGTTTCTTCCTGTAGTCCCCGAACCCATGAGCCTTTATTCCAAGAGACTCTGAAAGAAGCGGGTCTGAATGCTCACTTGTTTGATATGGCCAATATTCGTGACCAATGTTCTTGGGTTCATATGCATGAGCCTGAACTGGCTACGGAGAAAGCTAAAGATCTGACGAGATTAGCCATTGTCCGTGCTTCTATGCAGCAACCTGTACAACCTGTCTTTATGACCATGAATCACGCGGCCCTGGTGATCGGCGGCGGGATAGCCGGTATGAATAGTGCCTTATCTCTGGCTGATCAAGGGTACGAAGTTCATTTGGTAGAAAAGAATACAGTCTTAGGCGGCATAGCTCGCAGATTCTCGAAAGGCTTCCGCGGAGAAGACATGAAGGCCTATGTTGCTGAACTGATTGAAAGCGTCAGCAAACATCCGAAAATCAAGCTCCATATCGGTACGGGAATTCAGGATGTCGGAGGCTTCTTAGGCAGCTTTACGACGACCTTAGATAATGGAGAACAAATAGCGCACGGCGTAGCTATTATTACCATTGGTGGTCAGGAATATCAGCCTAAAGAATACTTCTACGGCCAAGACGCTCGGGTTATGACCCAGCTTGAGCTCGATGAAGCTTTAGTTAGTAATGATTCCCGAGTCGATAAAGCCCAGAATTATGTCTTTATTCAATGCGTCGGTTCACGTTGTGAAGAAAATCCCTATTGCAGCCGTACTTGCTGTACTAAATCCGTTAAGTTGGCTTTAAAAGTCAAAACTCAAAATCCTGCGGCTAAAGTATTCATCTTGTATCGCGATATGCGAACCTATGGTTACTTTGAAGAGGACTATGAACTTGCCCGAAGAAGTGGAATTATCTTTGTTCGCTTCAGTGAGAATGAAAAACCTGTCGTTGCCAAAGAAGGGGATACCCTGGTTGTAACCGTCAAGGATCATGTCTTAGGCTGCCCGCTCGAAATTGAAGCTGACGTTATATGCCTGGCTGCCGCCATTAAAGCTCCGGCAGACGGACCGAAACTTTCCCAATGGTTCAAAATTCCTTTAAATGCTGAAGGGTTCTTCTTAGAAGCGCATATGAAATTAAGACCTGTCGACTTCAGTACCGATGGAGTATTCATGGCTGGTCTGGCTCATAGTCCTAAAAATACGGAAGAAGTTATCGCCCAAGCCAAAGCTGCAGCTGGACGAGCCGGTGTGGCATTGTCTAAAGAAATGGTAGAATCGGCAGGATTGAATGCGTTCGTTGATAAACGCAAATGTACTGCCTGTGGTACTTGTGAAGCTGTTTGTTCGGCTAAAGCCGTATCCGTCGATATGGTTAACCGGGTTGCCGTGGTTAACGACGCTCTGTGTAAAGGCTGTGGGGCATGCGCTTCAAGTTGCCGTTGCGGTGCCATCAATCTCAGAGGGTGTACTAATGAGCAAATCGCTGCGATGTTAAACACCTTCTAAATTGAAAGCGCCTCAATAATTATGGGAAGGTAGATGATTATGGGAGAAAGTCAGGTAAATACAGAAACTAAAGCGTACGAGCCAAAAATTGCAGCTTTTTTGTGTAACTGGTGCAGTTATGCAGGAGCGGATCTGGCCGGTGTCGGTAGATTTCAATATCCAGCGACGATTAGAACAATCAGGGTCCCATGTTCGGGGAGAATTAATCCTTTGTATATCCTCAAAGCAATGGCTAATGGGGCAGACGGAGTATTGGTCTCCGGCTGCCACCCTGGGGATTGTCACTATATGAGCGGAAATTATGTAGCACGAAGAAAATTCGCGCTCATTGACTCGCTTTTAAAACATGTCGGTTTAGAAGAAGGCCGGGTTAATTTTTCTTGGGTATCTGCAGCAGAAGGCGTTCGCTTTGCTGAAGTAGTGAAAGGGGTTACCGGGCGTGTTGCGGCACTGGGCCCCAATAATGGTGTATTTAAGGTAGAAGACGGGGGGGGAACGAATGAGTAGCATAATTGAGGATATCCGGGCAACGGCCCGTCAGTTACTGACTGACGGAAAAGTAGACGTTGTTATAGGCTATGAAAAGGGTTCCTTACCTCTGAAAGCGACACCTTGCTTTGTGCGTTCTCCTCAAGATGCCGATAAATTAATCTGGGATGAAACGTGCGAGAACAACCTGGCAGCCTTTTCTGCTTTGACTCAAGGTAAAAAGGCCATTATTGCTAAAGGCTGTGACAGCCGTGCTTTAGTCGTTTTACTGCAGGAAAATCAGTTAGTAAGAGATGATTTGTATATCATTGGCGTATCTTGTAATGGTATCCTCGATGAGAAAAAAGTCGTGGCCGAAACAGGCGAAATCCTCTCAGCCAGCATTGCCGACGGAAAAATCTCCGTTAAAGGCATGTCTGCTGACAAAGAATTTTCCTTCGCCGAACTGAAAGATGCTTCTTGTCAAACCTGCCGCTATCCTAATCCTGTTTTAGAGGATATTCATATTGGCGGATTGGTTGAAGCACCTCAGCAAGCAACAGCTTTTGCTGACGTTACTGAGATGGAAAACAAGACCAGCGCCGAAAGAGAAGCGTATTTTAAAGAACAAATGAACAAATGCATTCGCTGTTATGCCTGTCGCAATGCCTGTCCTTTATGTTACTGTAAGGAATGTTTTGTGGATTGCAATTCTCCTAAGTGGCTGACCGGCGGAGTTGACAGCGCGGAAAATCTCTTTTTCCAAGCCGGCCGTGTTTTACACTTAGCCGGGCGTTGTGTCGAGTGCGGGGCCTGTAGCAGAGCCTGTCCGCAAGGTGTGGATATCCGGGCTCTGAACCGCAAAATGTCCAAAGATGTTTTCACAATGTACCACCACGAATCCGGTATAAGTGTCGATGGCAGTCCGGCTCTCAATGAATACAGCGCGGATGATCCAGAAGCGTTCTTGGTAAAGGAGTGAGGTGAAGAAATGAAGATAAGTAAAGAGAAATTTGGCCAATCATTCGATGCTTTAGCCGCTGATTACCAAATGTTTGCTCCGGTTAGTGAGGCAGGTGGAGTTAATTATTTGGCAGTTAAGAGCTTCTCAGAAGTCAAACAAGATTATCTGAATTCTAAACTCCCTCCTAAATCCTTGCTTTTCCCTCAACATGAAAAACTCTTGTCTTACAAAAAAGAAGGCAAAGATATCACAGTTAAGAACGAACTAAAGGTAGGGAAAAGCGTCTTATTTGGAATCAGACCGTGTGATGCTAAAGCGATGTTGCTGATCGATAAAGTCTTCAAAAATGATGAATATAGAGACCCTTATTATTATGATCGTCGTGACAATTCCGTCGTAATCGGACTGGCTTGTAATAAAATATCCCCAAGTTGTTTCTGCTCTTCAATGGGCATTTCCCCTGCCAGCAGTGAAGGTTCCGATATTTTTCTGATTGATCTCGGTGATTCCTATCAAGTCGAAGCGATCACTGAAAAAGGAAAAGCTATAGTGGCCGGTTTACAAGGACTTGCCGAACTTACCGCCGAAGATCAAGCGCTGGTGGACACGATAAAGAGTGCCCAAACAGCCAGCAAAGTTGATGTCGCGACGATTACAGCTAAACTTGACAAAATGTTTGACAATCCCTTTTGGGACACTCTCCATGAAAAGTGCTTAAGCTGTAATGCTTGTTCCTTCTCTTGCCCTACCTGCCATTGCTTCGATATTTCTGAGGAAGTGCATAAGAACGAAGGGAGCAGAGTCAGAACCTGGGATGCTTGCATGGCGCCGCTCTTTACCCTGCATGGTTCCGGTCATAACCCGCGGGATAAGAAAAAAGCCCGTTGGCGTCAGCGGATGATGCACAAGTTTAACTATTTTGTCCATAACAATGGGGATATTGCTTGTGTGGGCTGCGGTCGCTGTATTAAAAGTTGCCCAGTTAATTTGGATATACGGCAGGTCATTGATGGGGTCAACAAAGCAGAATTGGTGGTGGACTAATGGAACAGAATCCTTATATCCCTATTACGATGAAGCTCATTAAAAACATGTGTGAAACTGAAGATAAATTGATCAATACCTTTACCCTGGAGTTTTTAAATAAAGAAGATGAAGCAAACTTCAAATATATGCCCGGCCAGTTTGCTGAATTAAGTGCCTATGGTCATGGAGAAGCCCCGTTTGGGATCGCAACTTCCCCAACTGAACCCGGAATCATTAAGTTCTCCGTTGCTAAAGTCGGGTGCGTGTCCAATGCCCTCCACCTGATGGAAGAAGGAACTATGGTCGGGGTAAGAGGACCTATGGGAAACTATTATCCGATGGAAGAGTTTAAAGGGAAGAATCTTGTGATTATCGGTGGAGGTTTTGCTTTCACTACTCTGCGCTCCATGGCAGTCTATATGCTGGATGCCAAACATCGTGCCGACTATGGAGATATTACTGTTATTTACGGTGCCAGAAACCCAGGCTTGTTGCTTTACAAAGAAGAATTAGCTGAGTGGGAAACGAATCCCAATATTAACTTAGTCACTACTATTGACAGACCTGCTGAAGGTTGGACGAAAAAGGTCGGCTTTATTCCGACCATCACAGAAGAAGTAGCGCCTTCTTCCGTGAACACCTATGCTGTTGTGTGCGGCCCCCCGGCCATGATTAAATATACTTTACCGGTTCTGGAGAAACTCGGCTTTCCTCCTGAGCGAATCTACACTTCCTTAGAAATGCGGATGAAGTGCGGACTGGGAATTTGCGGTCGCTGTAATATCGGACCGAAATATGTCTGTAAAGATGGACCGGTATTTTCCATGGCTCAATTAAAAGAACTGCCTAATGAATATTAATTTGAAGGTCGGAGGTGATAGTAATAATGGGTGAAACAATAAGAGTTAAAAGCCTAGATCCAACCTTGCGTGAAGAAGTGGCAGGCTTGTTGAATGGCTACGATTTTTCTAATTGCCTTACTTGTGGTATGTGTACCGCAGGTTGTAAATATGCTGATCTCATGGAGGATCAGGACCCACGTAAATTTATTCGGAAAATCGCACTTGGTATGCGGGAAGAATTGGCAGATGATCCTTTTGTCTGGAATTGTAATATGTGCGAACGGTGTACTGTCGAATGTCCGATGGGTGTGAATATCGCAGCTCTCACAAGAGCCTTCCGGGGAAAAACTCCTACCCCACCCGGCCATTTACAGATTATTGCCGATGACCATATCCGTACAGGAAACCAGATGGGTGTAGAACAAATTGATTATATTGAGACTCTGGAATGGATTGAGGAATTAATGCAAGAGGCTCTGAAGGATCCTTCTTATAAAATTCCTTTAGACGTGCCTAACGCTGATTTTATGTTTGGCTTTAATGCTCGAGAGATTAAGCATTATCCAAGTGAGCTGCAGACGATTTTAAATGTTTTCCATGCGGCTAAGGCAAATTATACGATCAGCACCAAGCGTTGGGACGCCACCAATATTTGTCTGTTCACAGGGAAAGAAGATGAGTTCTGTGAGATCTCCCGTCCTCTCTTTGAAGAAGCTGAGAGGTTAAATTGTAAGGAAATCATCGTCACCGAGTGTGGTCATGCTTTCCGCTCAACGCGGGTATTTGGACGTAAGTACTGGACGGAGAAGCCGATCCCAGTACGCCATATTGTCGAATTGTATGCTGATTGGGTAAAAGATGGCGTGCTCAAATTAGATAAGACCAGAAATACGAAACCGGTGACCATGCACGATCCGTGTAACACTGTTCGTAAAGAAGGGGTCTATGAAGCGCAACGCTATGTGATCCAAAATACTGTTATGGATTACCGTGAAATGAATCCTAACCGCATGTACAACATCTGTTGTGGGGCCGGGGGCGGAGCTTTGGCCGTAGCCGCTACTAAAGGACAGCGGATGGTTAAAGCAAAACCTAAAGTCGATCAATTAGTTGCTACTGGGGCAAAAATAGGGTGTATTCCCTGTCATAACTGTATTGACCAGTTTAATGACATGAATAAATACTACAAACTTGGGATGAAAATGGTGCATCTCAGTGCCTTGGTAGAAGTTGCCTTGGGGTTAGCAGAAGAGGATGATCTTTAATTTATAAATAAATTAGGAAGCCCCGACAGCGGCAAACCGCTCTGTTCGGGGCTTTTTTCTTATACTCATATTAATCCAAAGGTATCATGAAGCATACTTTATAAAAGAGGAAATACAGAATCTGGATAAAGATTGGATGGGAATATGATGGCCACTGAAACAAAACTACCTCCTGTGTTAGAAATTATACGCGGCAATATTGTTAAACACGGCAATCCACTCGCTATGAAGGGTTCAGAGGTGGCTGCTTGGGCCAGTGAACTAAAATTACCGGAACGTGGGGATTTGCTCTTTTACACCGGAGGGGAATATCAACTTCTACCTTTTATTGATTCTCTTGTGAATACGATGACCCATATGGATCAAGGGAGTAAAGTGTTTTCCTTGATGATGGGGGCCAGAAATATAATTAATAAGACCGGTATCAATGCCGAAAAGATTTATGCCTCGGTACTGGCAAAGGACCGGGACCGATTTAATTCGATTTCTTATAAAGCAGCAATCATTCTGCAAAAGTTGGGTTATGAGCTTTGTTATGCCGGCAAAAAGGAACTTTACAGCGGTGCCCTACTTTCTGAATTAGGCTTTAGTGAGGACATGGAAGCTTATGCTGTAAAGGTTACCGAGGTGCTGAAACAAAGTAAGGCTAAGACCATTGTTTGTCTGTCTCCTCACGCCGCGGAAGTTTTTAAGTTTGTGTATCCTAAATTAATAAAGGACTTTCCGTTTGAAATTCGTACTTTCGTCGAATTGGTATGGGAAAAGAGAGACCTGCTCCCTAAGATCACCTCAGGCGAAACAGTTGTCATTCACGACTCTTGTCGCTTAGCCCGTGAATTGGAGATCGACGAACAACTGCGCGACATTTTACAGAGTGTTGGTGTACCATTGCGTGAAGCTCAATGTAATCGCCAATGGACAACCTGTTGTGGCGGTCCAAATAAGCTTCTGTTCCCTGAAATATCTCATACCATAGCAACTCGAAGGGTGGAAGAATTGGAGGAAACAAAGGCCGATCTGATCTTAACCTCCTGCCCTTATTGCTTATCCGCTTTACAAGGTGGACAAACCAAAGAAGCTAAGACTAAAATAGAAGATTTGATCGAATTCTTATTTAGGGGGTTTGAAGCGTAATGGCAGATTTGCAGAAGGAATTCAATGCCTACACAATCGAACTTAACAAAGCAGGCAAAGATGAAAATATTAAGAAGGCCATTACTCGGGCCGTTAAGTCTTATCGCGAGACAACTGCTGAAACCTTAAATCGCTTTCCCCACACACCGGCTATGGCTGAAGAAGTACGGGAGATTAAGACGAAAGCTATCGCCAACAATCCCGAATTACTGAAACAAGCCATGGAATCCGTCGAACGAAACAAAGGTAAAGCCTTCTATGCTAAAGATAAGCAAGAGGCCTTAGAAATGACGGCCAATATTATTGGTGCAGGTAAAACCATCGTTAAGGGAAAAAGTATGTTAGGGGAAGAACTTTCCTTGCGAGAATATCTAACTGAAAAAGGCAATGAAGTCTGGGAAACCGACTTAGGAGAATTCATCTTACAACTTAATCACGAGAAACCAATGCACATCCTGTCCCCTTCAATTCATGTGCCTCGGGAGCAGGTGGCCGAACTGTTTACTAAGTTTTTTAATAAAGAAGTGCCGCCGGATATTGCTCAGGAAGTTGCCGTCGTGCGGGAGTTCCTTAGAGAGAAGTATTTTACGGCTGATGTCGGCATCAGCGGCGCCAACGTAGTGGCCGCAGATACGGGAGCTATGGTGATTATCGAAAATGAGGGCAACGTCCGGCTCTCGACGGGAGCACCACCGGTCCATATTGTTTTAGTAGGCATAGAAAAGATTGTTCCTACCTTTCAAGATGCGATGAAGGTGACTGAAGTCACTTGGCGTTATGCCCAGTATGGCGTGCCCGGTTACGTAAATATTATCAGTGGGCCGAGTAAAACCGGAGATATAGAAAAGGTAACCACCTATGGTGCCCATGGCCCCCGAGAATTCTATGTGATTTTTGTGGACAATGGGCGCAGTGACATGGCCAAAGAACCGGAATTCAGTGAAGCCTTAAATTGCCTGCGCTGTGGGGGCTGTATGTACGAATGCCCCGTCTTCCAAGTGACGGCAGGACACTTTGGTCATGTTTATATGAGTGGGATTGGAGCGGTCTGGACAGCCTTCGTTGCCGGTGGAATAGAAAAAGCCGCCCCACTAGTCTTCACCTGTCTGCGCTGTGGACGATGCATGGAACGCTGTCCGATGAAGATTAATGTGCCTGATATGGTGCAAAAATTACGTGAACGTGTGGTCTGCGGTTAAACTGCGTGCATTTTCCTCGGTAGAAATACCGGGGATTATTTTTTTAACGAACCAAAAAACAGAAAAAATAATGGGCAGCAATAAAGGATAATCTGGAAAAGACAGAGAACAATTTAGATATAGTTGATTGTTTTCTTCCTTCATCAAATGCTCTGACAGTTAAGGGATATCACTATAGTCGGGAGGTAATCACTTGAGTATTGAAATATTGGGTATATCGGGGAGTCCTGTACCTAATAGCAATACTGACCGATTGGTTTTACAAGTATTGAAAGCAAGCGGGGCGACCTATAAATTTGTGAAACTTAGTCAAGTAAACGTGGGACCTTGCCAAGCTTGTAAAGCCTGCGTAGAAGATAAACTTTGTAAAGTAAAGGATGGTTTTCCCGAAATAGCTAAGCTGCTGCAGGAAGCAAAAGGATTAGTGCTCGGGGGAAATACACTTTATGGTGGGCCGGATGCTTTCACCAAGACATTTTTAGAGAGGCTTTGCGCATTGAGGCATTTAAATAGTTTAAATGCGCAAAAATATATCGTCACAATTATTTCAGGTGCTAATAAAGAAAATAGCAAACTCGCACTTAAATTAATTGCCCAAGAATTGTTAAGAGTAAACATGAATCCTATTGCTCAGTTAAATAGCGAAGAACATGCGCCGGAAGACCCGGCGATATGGGAAAAAGCTAGACAATCAGGAGAATTATTGGGTCAACTTGTTACAGAGGAGATAGAGTGTTGGCTTGATTACGAGTGAAATACCTTCACAATTAAGAGTTAAAGGAGAATTGGCATGCAAAATATTAGTGATTTAAAACGCAAACTTGTCAAGGGAGACTTTGTTTTCACAACGGAATTGGGGGCAATTGAAGGCACGCTCATTGAAGACAGTCTACTGAAAGCTAAAGACTATCTGGGCTTAGACGCTATCAATGTTCACGATTGCCCGAATGCCAATTTGCGAATGAACTCGGTTATGGCGGCCGGTATTCTTAAAAGGGAACTGGGAATTGAAACTATTCCTCATTTTACCTGTCGGGACAGAAGTTTATTAGGAACACAGGCCGATTTATTGGGTGCTCATGCTTTAGGAATCAGAAGTATTTTAGCAACGACCGGAGATGCTCCAAACCATGGACCATACAGTGGGTCCAAAGCGGTTTATAACTATAATAGTTATGAGCTGATTAAACTCATTAATAATTTGAATATGGGGAAAGATGCCAACGAGGCTGACATTAAGGGCAGCACAAACTTTGCCATTGCGGCTACAGCAACCCCAGGGGCAACAAACCTGGATCTGGAAATTGAACGGATGAAGAAAAAGCTCGCCATGGGTGCCGATTTCTTTCAAACCCAACCTATTTATGACCTGTCTAGAGCCAGAGAGTTTCTGGAAAAAACCAGTGAATTAGGCAAACCGATTCTGTTGGGCATTATGCCTTTAATCAATTTAAAATTAGTCAAATTCATCAATAACAAGATGGCCGGGGTCACAGTTCCGGACGAGATCATAAAACAAATGGAAGCCGGCAAGCAAGGCTTAGAAATCGCCTTCGAGTTCATCTCGGAATTTCATAAAGATATAGCAGGAATTCATATTTATGGCATGGGGGATGTTCAAATGACCAATCAAATTATCAGATTTACGAAAAACTTGATTTAACAACCATCCCAGTGCCTATCGGGACTCCTCCCGGCAGAGGACAATCCAAGCAAGCGCCTGCCCTAAGGTTTGACGCCTGCCTAGTTTTCTTTATTCTTCGATTATTCTTCCGTCTGTCGATATCGTTACAAAATTCCAGGGAATCAGTTTCCCACTGTTAGACATAGCCTTCTTAACAGCTTGCAGAAGCCCGCCGCAACAAGGAACTTCCATTTTCAGGATTGTCAAGCTTTTTATTTCGTGCTGCGTCAAGATGGCGGTCAGTTTTTCGGAATAATCAAGGTCATCGAGTTTGGGGCAGGCAATTAGGGTAATCTTATTCCGCATAAACCTCTGGTGGATATTTGGGTAAGCAAAAGCTGTGCAGTCAGCCGCTATCAGCAAGTGAGCGTTGTCAAGGTAAGGCGCATTGACCGGCACTAGTTTTAACTGGCAGGGCCACTGACTAAGCTGGGATTGTAAATCTTCGCCGGAAAAAACGGGTGTCCCTTCCGGTTGTCTTTTAGCAAGCAGTTTTGCTTGGGTACCCGGACAACCACAGGGAAGAGCGGCTTCAGAGGGCTGTGCCGGGCTATTGCTCATCCGTTTCTTGACAGCTTCTTCGTCATATTCAACAGTTTCCCTTTCTTCTAAGGCAATGGCTCCGGTTGGACATTCCGGCAAACAGTCACCAAGGCCATCACAATAGCTCTCCGAAACCAGACGAGCTTTGCCATCAATCAGTTCCAGAGCCCCCTCATGACAAGCTCCGACACAAAGGCCGCAGCCATTACATTTCTCTTGATCTATTTTTATAATGCTTCTATTCATATTCAATACCCCTTTTCGCTAATTTGTTTTTACAGGCTTATTATATTACAATGAACTAACTAAATCAGTATCTCAGGATACAAAGCTGAGAGTAGGAAAAAATGTTTACTAAATATGCCGAAAGAATTTCGAGAACCCTCTTATTTCAGGGAATAACAACAGAAGAGCTAACAGCCATGTTAAATTGCCTGCAGCCAAGGGTATGGAGCTATAAGCGAAACGATTACATCGTTACAGGCGGGGACGCTTATGAAAGCCTTGGGCTTGTTCTGAAGGGTGCCGCAACCGTCAGCAAAGAAAATGCCGCCGGCAACAGGGTTGTCATGACTCTTCTTAAGCCAGGAGACCTCTTTGGTGAGATAGTGGCCTTTTCAACTCAAATGACCTGGCCGGCAACTGTTCAGGCTCAAGAGAGCTGTGAGGTGCTTTTCCTGCCCAGGGGGAAAATTGTCGGGGAATGTGAGCGGATCTGCCCAGCGCACAGGACTCTAATTCAAAACTTTTTACGAATAATATCTGAGCGAGCTCTTATGTTAAGCAAGAAAGTTGAATACCTTACCATTAAGAGTATGCGCGGAAAGATCAGTACGTATTTAATGGAGCAGTACGCTAAGACAGGAGATCCCAGGATTATTCTACCGTTAAATCGCAACGAACTTGCGGATTTCCTTAATGTTTCCCGTCCTTCAATGTCTCGAGAAATATGTAAAATGAGGGACGAGGGAGTTATTGATTTTCATTTGACAACTTTTAAGATTTTAGATTTAGCAGCTATCAAAAATATGACTGCCTTGTAATAACGATCAGCAGGTATCCCCGTGGAATATAATACCCTATCCATAGAAGGAGGGGTAATTTATGGTATGGGGAGAAAGCAAAAGAGTGGAGGATATGAACTATTTTGAGCTGCTGGCCTGGCTGGGCATCGGCAGTTCCCATCCGGGAGGTTTCCCTGCTACCAAACAGAATTTGGCTGCTGTGCAAGTAAAACCCGGGGAATATGTTCTTGACGCCGGGTGTGGCAATGGTCTTACCGCCTGTCACCTGGCTAAAACTATTGGCTGCCAAATCATGGGGATTGATATTAATCCCCAAATGATTGAAAAAGCAGGCTTAAGAGCAGAGAAAGAGGGAGTTTCTCATTTAGTGAAGTTTAAAGTAGCAGATGTCTATAATTTACCGTTTCCTGATAACTGTTTTGATTTGGTCATGGCTGAATCAATTACGGTTTTCTTAGATAAAGTTAAAGTGTACCGGGAGTTCTATCGAGTCCTAAAGCCCGAAGGCCGAGTTGCTGATCTGGAAATGGCTCTGCTCAAAGAATTACCTGCTAATCTTAGGAGACAGTTGGAGGAGTGCTTTGGGGCCGGCACCAATCCCTTGCCCTTTGCCGAATGGCTGAATGCTTTAACGCAAGCTGGATTTCGAGAGGTGGACATCAAGAATCCTCAACCTTTGCGGAATAGAAGCAATGTAATTTTTAACGAACTCAAAAAAGATTGGCTGCTGGTCAAAGACCTCACAAGCAAAGTCAGAAAGCAGCCCGGCTTACTGGCCAGGCTGCAAAGAAATGCCAATTTTATTAAAAAAAACATGGACTATTTTGGCTTTGGTCTTGTCTATGGACGAAAACCGCTTCCCGAGAAATTGGGCTTCAAAGACTGGATACGCAAAGTATTATTCCGGAAGTAAGCAGCTAAGTACTAAAAGGGGGAAAAACCATGGGGAGAGAACTTTTAGAAGATATCATTAAAGCCGGTCAGGCGCTCAAAGGCGTTATCAGCAAAACTCCGCTCCAACGCAATGACCTTCTCTCGGAAAAATACAACTGCAATCTTTATTTAAAACGCGAGGATTTACAGGTTGTCCGTTCTTTTAAGATTCGCGGAGCATACAACCTGATTCAAAGCATTCCTACAGACCAATTAAGTAACGGTGTAGTCTGTGCCAGTGCCGGTAACCACGCTCAGGGAGTCGCCTATTCCTGCAAAGCCTTAGGCATCCCCGGGAGAATCTACATGCCGGCGACTACACCGAAACAAAAGATCTCTCAAGTCAAACGCTTTGGTCAAGATTTTGTCGAAGTAGTTTTAACCGGTGACTCCTTTGATGATGCATTTTATGAAGCCAAGGCGCACTGTGAAGCAGCCAATAAATATTTCATTCATCCCTTTGATGATCCTCTGGTTATCGCAGGGCAAGGGACGATTGCTATTGAAATCCTCAACGATCTGGAGGATCCGGTGGATTATGTTTTGGGGGCCATTGGAGGGGGCGGCATGATGTCGGGTGTTGGCACATACATCAAACGTCTGAGTCCTCTCACCAAAATCATCGGCGTGGAACCACAGGGAGCCTGTTCTATGAAGCAGTCCCTCGCTAAAAATGAAGTCGTAACCTTGGACAAAATCGATAAGTTTGTTGACGGGGCCGCTGTAAAACGAGTTGGCGATCTGACCTTCGCCATCTGTCAGGAAGTCTTAGATAATGTCTTAGTCGTCAGTGAAGGAAAAGTCTGCACCACGATTTTAGAGATGTACAATGAAAACGCGATCGTAGTCGAACCCGCGGGTGCTCTGCCGATCGCCGCTTTGGACGACTACAGAGATCAGATCAGCGGTAAAACCGTCGTTTGCATAATCAGCGGCGGAAATAATGATATTGAAAGGACCCCGGAAATTAAAGAGCGTTCTCTGCTCGATCAAGGACTTAAACATTATTTTATCATAAACTTCCCTCAGCGACCCGGAGCGCTGAAGGAATTTGTGGTCGAGGTTCTGGGGCCTAACGACGATATTACGCGCTTTGAGTATACGCAAGTTAACAATAAAGAGAATGGACCGACCCTGGTCGGGATTGAGCTCATTTTGAAGGAAGATTACCAAATCCTCATTGAGAAGATGGACAAAAAAGGGATTCAATATACCGTTATCAATGACAACCCAGAATTGTTTAATCTTTTGATCTAGTTTTAACAATTGACTGAAAAGGAGGGCTTGGCTATGAAGAATTGTGAAATGAACTTAAATGGCAATATATTAACAATAACGGTTGATATTTCCGAGGAATTTGGCAAATCATCTTCAGGGAAAAGTATTATAATTAGTTCAACGGAAGGAAATGTATCAATACCTGAAAAAGAGGATATCAAAATCGGTCTTAACATCTATAGAAAATCATGACTTATTAGGTTTGTTCATGGCTAGATGTTTCTAAAGCAGAGAGAATATGGTATGATTCTTTCTGAAATAATGTAGCGAAAGAAATGTCGGCTGAAGTTGAAAGGAGGGCAGCGCATATCATCCTACTTACTTAATTAAAGGAGTGAAGAGTATGAGCAATAAGATTACTTCTATCTTAGGTGATGAAGCCCAAGATTTGTTAGAACATAAATGCACAACGATTCCCAAAGAACTTATTCATCTTCCCGGTCCGGATTTTATAGACCGGATCTTCAGCAGTACGGACCGATCCAATAATGTTCTCAGGAATTTGGCCACAATGTTTAACAACGGCCGACTGGCAGGCACCGGCTATCTTTCCATCTTACCGGTAGACCAAGGCGTCGAACACTCTGCGGCTGCTTCTTTTGCCCCGAATCCTATTTATTTTGATCCCGAAAATATTGTCAAGCTGGCGATAGAAGGGGGATGTAACGCAGTCGCTTCAACTTTAGGCGTTTTAGGAATGGTGGCACGCAAATACGCTCATAAAATACCCTTTATTCTTAAAATCAATCATAATGAGCTGCTTACTTATCCCAATTCCTTTGATCAAAAGCTATTTGCCTCTGTTGAACAAGGCTTTCAAATGGGAGCAGTAGGGATCGGGGCCACGATCTATTTCGGTTCTCAGGAATCGCGCCAACAAATTGTAGAAATCAGCGCCGCCTTTCAGCGTGCCCATGAATTGGGTATGTTTACTGTGCTTTGGTGCTATTTGCGCAATGATGGTTTCAAAAAGGATAAAGTGAGCTATGACGCTTCCGCCGATTTGACCGGGCAGGCCAACCATTTAGGTGTGACTATTGAAGCAGATATTATTAAACAAAAGCAAGCTACCAATAACGGGGGATACGTAGCCTTAGGATTTGGCAAAACAAGTCCGCTGGTTTACGAGAAATTGACGTCTAAACATTTGATTGATTTAACTCGCTATCAGGTTGCGAACTGCTATATGGGAAGAGCGGGTCTGATTAATTCCGGTGGTGCTTCGGGAGAAAATGATTTGCAACAAGCGGTGATAACTTCAGTTATCAATAAACGAGCCGGCGGCATGGGCCTGATTTCAGGACGGAAAGCCTTTCAAAAACCCATGGCCGAAGGTATTGAACTGCTTAATGCGATCCAAGACGTCTATTTAGATGGTGGTATTGACATTGCTTAACAGCGACTAAGAATAAGAGTAAGGGACTCCACGGTAAACGTGAAGTCCTTTTCCTTTGCTTTAAAAGCCAGACAGAGGCCCGTGGCCGCTGTGCGGCACCACTGATGTAAAGAAATATGATGCTAAAATACCCTTCTGGCGCAAACTTCTACCGATTCCCAGTATGGACCGATAGGATAAATAGTTACCCCCAGCGAACTGGAAGCATTAATAAACTGGTCGTTGCCAATGAAAATGCCAACATGATCGACTGTCCCACTGTTTTCTACAGAAAAGAAGATCAGATCACCCGGCTGTAAATTAGTAAAACTGATAGGGGTCCCCACAGTCGATTGATCAAGAGAAACTCTGGGTAGGGTGATCCCGTTTTGAGCAAAGACATACTGAACAAAGCCTGAACAATCGAATCCGGTGCTGGGAGATTCCCCCCCCCATTGGTAAGGTACCCCGATATATTTTTGGGCTGTGCTGATAAGGGCCTTGGCCTTATCAGTATGTAACATCGCTGAGTAGGCGCTATTTAAGGCGTCGGCTGTGATTGATCCAACTAGGCCATCGGCACCTAAATATTTTGCTTTTTGAAAAGCAACTACTTCCGCTTGCGTTTTGACTCCGAAGATACCGTCTGTTGCCCCGACATTATACCCCAGATAATTCAACTCAGTTTGTAGCTGTACTACATTGGCACCCGTAGAACCTAGCTTTAGTAAGGTACTGCCTAATGAGGATGCCTGGGCTGTTTGGACTGAACCAAGAAAGATAAAGGTTGTGAGCGCAAATAGAATAGAAAATTTTTTGGTCATAGAACATCTCCTTTCTTTATCATTAAAATGTTGCCTCTGTTTAGACAACTCCATTATACGAAGCTAATTGGAACTAAGTCTATACAAAAATATTTACAGAGATTGTTTTTACTAGGCGATAGGTAATAGGTGATTATCTATTATCAACTAATAGTAATGAATTGGCTTACGCTGATTTTGAGCAGCTATTAAAAATTCCAACTATCATAATTCTAACGTTAAACTAAATAGTCTGCCGAAACGATCAGAACGTTTTGGAACGCTCTGATCGTTTCATTGTTTTTCCTTGAATTATTTTCAGTTATATTGGAAGGAAATGAAAGGAAAATGTGGAATAGTAACATATGGAACTCCTCGAAACTTTAACCCGGCTGTAAAGAAGTTAATCTGTAATGTCTGAATTGTAGTGATGACCCCGTTGGAACAAATTTTTGGATAGAAAAGGAGTAAATAGGATGCAACGTTCACCTTCGGAAAAAACTAATCTAGACATATTAGAGATTGACCCCTTGCTTAAGCCCTTCGAAAATGATCTTCGCCTGCGTATGGACAGATATTCTGCACACAAAAAAGCTTTGCTCGGCAAATATATGAAGTTCAAAACCTTTGCCAATGGGCACTTGTTCTACGGTTTTCACTTAGTTAAAGATGGTTGGTACTTCCGTGAATGGGCTCCGGGCGCCGAGGAGCTTCACCTAGTGGGAGATTTTAATGGCTGGAACCCCCAAGCCCATCCTTTAGAAAGAAAAGAGCACGGCATTTGGGAAATCTTTTTGGCCGGTAAAGAGACGCTCAAGCATATGTCTTCTGTTAAAGTTCGAGTTAAAGCAAACGGTCAAGAGCGCGATAGGTTACCCCTCTATATCAAACGAACAGTACAAAATCCAGAAACCTTAGATTTCGTAGGGCAAATATGGCAACCGGAAAAACGGTTCAAATGGCATGATAAAGAATTCCGGGTGGATCACACATCTCCGCTGTTTATTTATGAGCTACATATCGGAATGGCCCAAGAAAAAGAAAGTATCGGTACATTTAAGGAATTTACAGCTAATATTCTGCCTAGAATATTAGCTGCGGGCTATAACACGATACAGATAATGGCCATAATGCAGCACCCCTATTATGGCTCTTTCGGATATCAAGTATCTAATTTCTTTGCAGTATCATCCTGGTTTGGCACTCCGGATGACTTGAAGGAATTAGTGGATACCGCTCATTCTATGGGCATAGCTGTCTTGATGGATCTCGTGCATTCTCATGCCATCGATAATTATATGGAAGGTATCAATAATTTCGATGGGACAGATTATCAATTCTTTCATGAAGGGCCACGGGGAAATCATCCGGAGTGGCGAACCAAGCTTTTCAATTATGCTAAAGACGAAGTTCTGCATTTTTTACTTTCCAATATCAAATTTTGGCTGGATGAGTACCATTTTGATGGCTACCGTTTCGACGGAGTAACTTCAATGTTATACCATCATCAGGGCCTTGGCGTAGAATTCTCGGATTACAGCAAGTATTTTAGTGTTGAGACGGACGTAGATGCCATTACTTACCTTCAGTTTGCTAACGATCTGGTTCGAGAAGTTCGTCCCGATGCCATAACGGTCGCGGAAGACATGAGCGGCATGCCGGGCATGTGCCTGCCAGTGAATCAAGGCGGTATCGGCTTTGACTATCGACTGTCAATGGGAGTGCCCGATCTTTGGATAAAGACAATTAAAGAGCGCCGGGATGAATATTGGAGTATGCGTCAATTATGGCATGAATTGACAAGCCACCGTCCCCAAGAAAAAACGATTGGTTATGCTGAATCCCATGACCAAGCACTTGTCGGAGATAAGACCCTGATCTTCAGGTTAGCCGATCAAGAAATGTATTGGCATATGAAGAAAAGTGACCAAAGTGTAATTGTGGCCAGAGCAATTGAGCTAAGTAAGTTGATCAAATTTCTGACGATGACCTTAGCCGGTGAAGCCTACTTAAATTTCATGGGCAACGAATTCGGCCACCCTGAATGGATTGATTTCCCAACGAAGGCTAACAATTGGAGTTATAAGTATGCCTGCAGGCATTGGAGCCTCATGGATAATCAGGAACTACGCTATGCGGACTTAGCAAATTTTGATCGAGAAATCATCTCATTGGCGAAAGCTCACAACCTAATGCTGGCAGATGATTTACTAAACCTCTGGATTGATGAGGAAGAAAAGATATTAGCCTATAAAAAAGCTGATTTGATCTTTTTATTTAATTTTAATCCGGTGAAATCTTTTCCTGACTTTGCTCTACCTGTCGAGAAGCCTGGAGAATATCAGGTGATATTTAACAGTGACGAGATAATATTTGGCGGACATGGTCGAATTGCCAAGGATTATGTTTATCATACAAAGATACTCCCGGAAAGAGAAAACAGACCTGGGTTCACTATTTATACTCCCAGTCGCACAGCGTTAGTCTTGAAAATGCTGCCTGTTTACCATAGTTAAATGAAATTATGTGTATGTTTATTTGTTATAGACAGTATCCTCATACAATGCTAATCTTAACTTAATAAGTTGGCAATAAAAAAAACAAATTAACAGTTAAGATTACCTTAGTAAAGCCTTTTCACAACTCCAAGGAGTTATTAAATTGAGAAGGAAACTGATCCATAATTTGCCCCGCCATTCACCTTACGAGGCCTGAGAGAAGTGATTTATTCTGAGGATTGGCAGAAGATCGGCAAGCCGATTAATTTAGAGTAGTGAAAGTGAGGGGTCAAGATTGTTTCAGGATAAAGAAAGCTTTAAACGGGAATATGCGGAGACATTAATTAAAACAGAAGGTGTTCTTCCGGAAGAAGCAACGATGTGGAATAAATATAGTGCTTTGGTCTGTTGTATCCGAGAAATTATGATCAGATATCAGGTCTCTGCCAAAAAAATTGTCAAACATTCTAAACAAGTCTATTACTTTTCTATGGAATTTCTCATCGGCAGACTTCTTAATTATTATCTCGTGAATCACGAGATCGAGAAAATTGTTCGCGAAGGACTGGCTGATCTTAATATTGACCTTAACGAGTTATTGCAACAGGAAAACGATCCGGGATTAGGTAATGGTGGTTTAGGGAGGTTAGCCGCTTGTTATCTGGATTCCATGGCCTTTTTAGGGATTAAGGGACATGGCAATTGCATTCGTTATAAGTATGGCATGTTTGAACAGCGGATCTTGACAGGTTATCAACATGAAGTGGCCGATAACTGGTTGCGCAATGGCTTTCCTTGGGAAACAAGAAAACCGGATTTGGCCATTATAGTTAAGTTCAAAGGCACTGTTCGCATGGAGATGATTGATGAAACACTGAAATTTCGACATGAAAACTATGAGCCTGTGTTGGCAGTTCCCTATGATGTGCCCGTGATGAGTTATCAGAACCCTAAGACTATTAACAACCTAAGGCTTTGGAGTGCCGAACCAATAACATCAGAATTGGATTTGCAATCGTTTAACAGCGGGAACTTCCAACGGGCGATGGCCAGCGGTTCAGAGATTGAGGCAATTTCTTATGTATTATATCCTGATGACAGCAGCCAAGCGGGTAAAGAATTGCGGCTGAAGCAAGAGTACTTTTTTGTGGCAGCGGGTTTAGGATCAATCGTTCGCACATTCAAGAAAAAGAGGCTGCCTTGGCGTGATTTTGTTCGCTGGATTTCTATCCATATTAACGACACCCATCCAACGCTCTGCATTCCTGAGCTAATGCGAATTTTCATTGATGAAGAGGGTCTGGACTGGAATGAGGCCTGGAAAATCACCGTAAATGCCACCTCGTTTACCAATCATACAATCATGCCCGAAGCCTTAGAAGTTTGGCCTGTTGAGATGTTTCGCAACTTACTGCCCAGAATTTTTATGATCATTGAAGAAATCGAACGTCGCTATATAGAAAAATTACGCAATCGTTTTCCCTTTGAAGAAGAACTGGTTCAAAAGACGCGCATCCTTAATCGAGGTCAGGTTGTGATGGCCAACCTGGCGGTGATTGGAAGCTCATCGGTGAATGGGGTCGCAGCCTTGCATACGGATATTCTTAAACATGAGCTTTTTAAAGATTTTTACCGGATTTCCAGCTATAAATTTAATAATAAAACGAACGGAGTGAATCACAGACGATTTCTCTTGGCCTCAAATCCTGCTTTGTCTTGTTTAATCACAGAAGTTATCGGACCAGGCTGGATTAAAGATGCTAAGGAATTACAAAAGTTGCATGCTTTTGAACAAGATGGTTCATTTTTAGAAAAATTGGCCCAGGTGAAAGATCAAAACAAATCTCGCTTACTAAAATGGGTCCAAGAAAAGCAGCAGATCACCCTGGATCACACGGCAATGTTTGACGTCCACGTGAAGAGAATGCATGCTTATAAACGGCAACTGCTAAATGTTCTGAAAATTATGTATTTATTTAATCAAGTCTATGAAAACCCAACATCTTTCAAGGGATCTTACACGTTTGTTTTTGGGGGGAAGGCGGCGCCTGGGTATCACTATGCCAAAACAATAATCAAGCTCATTAACTCTTTGGCCCGTAAGATTCAGATGGATCCCAAGGCCAGTCAATGGTTACAGATTATCTTTCTGGAGAATTTCAATGTTACGGTGGGCGAAATAGTGTATCCTGCCGCTGACGTAAGTGAACAAATTTCCACTGCAAGTAAAGAGGCATCGGGTACAGGAAATATGAAATTCATGTTCAATGGTGCTGTAACTTTGGGGACACTGGATGGGGCTAATGTTGAAATACAAGAGGCCGTTGGTGAGCAAAATATGTTTGTGTTCGGCTTGACTGCGGATGAGGTTATTGACATTACCCGACAACGAAATTACAGGTCCTGGGATGTTTATCACTCGAATGCCGCCCTGCGACAATGTGTTGATCAATTAATTAATGGTTTTTTCAATGAGGATGCAAGCGAGGAGTTCAGAGTCATCTACGACTCACTGTTGGTCTATAACGATGAATTTTTTGTCCTCAAAGATTTCGCCAGCTATATTGAAGCCTTTAATAAGCTTACAGATGTTTACCATGACCGACCTACCTGGAGTCGAATGGCCTTAGTCAACATTGAGGAGGCCGGTCGGTTTTCCAGTGACCGAGCGATTAAAGAATATGCCCGTGAAATATGGAAAGTCAAGACAGGGAACAATTGATAAGCAGGATCCTCTCATTTTCTTAACAGAAGCTTTCGATGAGAAGGGGGGAAATACTAATGATGAATGTGATTTTTGTAATTGCCGAGGCGGCACCATTTCTGAAGATTGGTAGTTTAGGTGAGGTCGGAGCGTCTTTACCGGCCGCCTTACAAAGGCTTGGTGTCGATGTGCGTGTTATTATGCCAAAATACAAAAAAATTCCTGATTATTTCCGACAACAGTTCAAGAAAGTCAGCGAATTCAAGGTTCCGGTAGGCTGGCGGCTTCAATACTGTGGCTTAGAAGAGATGACCTATCAAGGAATCAAGTATTATTTTATCGACAATGAATATTATTTTAACCGTCAAAGTATCTATGATGAATATGACAAGGCAGAACAATTTGCATTTTTTTCAAGGGCAGCTTTAGAAAGTCTTTCACATATTCCAGAGTGTCGGCCCGACATCCTGCACTGCCACGACTGGCCTACAGCTCTCATCCCCTTAATGATTCGTGCCTTCTATGAGCAAGATCCCTTGCATTATCAGCTGAAGACTGTTTTTACTATTCATAATATGGCCTATCAAGGAATCTTTCCGGAAGAGGTTCTCTATGATGTTCTAAAATTGGACAAGTGTTTCTGTACGGAGGGCTTACTGAAAGATAAGGACAAAATCGAATACATGAGAGCAGCACTGCATTATGCCGATCAGATTACTACAGTCAGCCCAACTTATGCTCAAGAGATTCAGACCGCTTATTTTGGTTGTGGATTAGAGGGGTGCCTGCAGCAACGCTCAGGATCTCTAAAAGGTATTTTAAATGGTTTAAACCAGGACGTATATAATCCCAATCAAGATCCCTATCTGAGAGTCCCATATCTCGCTGCCGCTCAGCCTAAACTGGAGAATAAGCTATACTTGCAAAGCCTTTTAGATCTTCCTATCAAAAGTGAAGTTCCTTTACTGGGAATGGTAACTCAATTGGTGGAACAAAAAGGAATTGATCTTTTAACCCATATTTTAGATGAAGTAATGAGTCTTGACGTACAGTTAGTTATTCTCGGTTCTGGAGAAATGCGTTACGAGAACATGCTTCATTACTTTGCTGAAAAATATCCCGAAAAGCTCGCTGTGCGTACTTCTTATAGCGATGAGTTAGCCCATATGATTTTTGCCGCGGCAGATCTGTTTATAATGCCCTCTCGATTTGAACCGTGTGGAATGGCACAAATGGTGGCTATGCGTTATGGAGCTGTCCCTATTGTTCGAAATACCGGGGGATTATGTGATACTATAATTTCGTTCGAGAAAGACGCCGTACATGGGAATGGTTTTTCTTTTGACAACTACAACGCCCATGAACTGCTGTATACCATTCAACATGCAGTTAAGTTATTTTGCAATGCCCCGCAAGTTTGGAGTCAAATTCAAAAAAATGCCATGCACAGTAATTTCCAATGGGAAAATTCCGCTAAAGCTTACATGAATGTATACGCCTCATTGCTATCCTGCACTTAGAAGAATAAAAAATAATTTCTTATAATCAACACAGTAAAGAATCTCCTTATTTTTTCAAAAATTGCAGTTACTAATTATTCTAGTATCCTCATGGCAAGATCTTGCTAAATGCTAGACACCAAGGTTGTTTGGAGGAGGAATAATTTATTTTGAGAAAAAAAAGGGAGTCTTTGCTCAGCTTATTCACAGTGGCGGAAAAAAAGCAAATGCTTGTGCTGTGGTTAGTAATGTTAGCGGTTTTGGGACTACTATATATACGTTACGCTTGGAGATCAGCTAATCAAGCAGCTTCTGATTATGCCCTTACGATCGCTCGAACTGCAGAGACTTCATTTCCAAAAGAATCAATCAATTTGTTTATGAATCCTAGTCCTAAAGATCTTGAAACTTTTCAATACAAACAATTAAAAAACAATTTGCAAGATTTGGTGAGAACTAATCCCTCGATTCGATTTGCTTATATTTATGTTCAAAGAGCCGGCAAACTCTATATTATGGCCGATTCCGAAGGAGTGGATTCCAAGGACTATTCCCCACCGGGACAAGAGTATCTGAAAACAGACAAGGTATATCGGGAGCCGTTTAAGGATGGAAATCCTGTCATCACTCATCCAACAACCGATTACCGGGGAACATGGATTAGTATTCTTGTGCCGATCAAAGATGCCGCGACCAGCACAAGCAGAGCAGTGTTTGCCATGGATTATCCTGCAAAGATATGGAGTAATGCTATACTTTATCAGACAGTTCAGGCTGGTATCGTTGTGTTGACCCTGTTCTTATTAATCTTGTCTCTCTTGAGGATTTCCATTAAAAATGAGGCTGTTGAACAGGAACGTCGCAAATTATCCCAAGCCAATGAAGAAATTGTCAAAGCTAAAACAACCTATCAGGATATGTTCGAAAAGAGCCAAGCGATAATGATCCTTGTTGAAGGAGAATCAGGAAAACTGATCAATGCTAATAAAGCAGCTTGTGAGTTTTATGGCTATACGCTTGAGCAGCTAAAAACCATGAACATTTCGGAAATCAATTCTTTGGCCCAACCGGAAATATTGCACAAGATGGCTCTTGCCCAAACCCAACAGTGTTCATATTTTGAGTTCCGGCATCGTTTGGCATCGGGAGAATATAAAGATGTCGAGGTTTTTTCTAGTCCCATTCGAATTAATGACCAAATGTATTTGTACTCAATTGTCAATGATGTCACTCAGCGAAAAACTCTAGAGAAGACGATTCGACAGGCTCATGAAAACTTTAAAAATTTCTTTAATTCCATTGATGACCTCTTATACGTCGTTGACAAACAAGGTGTAATCAAACACGTGAATAATACAGTCTGTGTGCGATTAGGCTATTCCGAAGAGGAACTGATTGGGAAATCAGTGCTGCTGATGCACCCGGAAAACAGAAGAGAAGAAGTGACGAAGTTTGTAATTGATTTACTCTCCGGCAAGTTGGATTATTGCCCTCTGCCGGCGATTACCAAACACGGCCAAGAAAATCCTGTGGAATTACGGATCACTGCCGGAGAATGGAACGGAGAACCCGTGACATTCTGGGTGATGAAGGATATCTCTGCGATTACTAGGTCAGAAGAAAAGTTTTCCAAGGCGTTTAATTCAGCGTCTGTTTTAATGGCGATTACAACACTTAAAGATGGACGTTATCTGAATGTCAATGACACGTTTCTAAAAACCTTAGAATATGATCGAGAGGACGTTATCGGTAAACGAGCATCCGATCTCAATTTATACACTGATGTTAATCAGGAACAATGTGCAGCAGCCGGAAAGGTGCAAAATCTTGAAGTCTCCATCAGAGGGCAGAACGGTACGGTGTATACAGTCATTTATAATGCGGAACCAATCATGATTGGAGAGACCCCTTGTCTGCTCAAGTCTTTGACAGATATCACCAAGCGCAAGGAGGTTGAAGAAAAGCTCATAAAATCCGAGCAAAAATACAAATTACTTTTCAATGCCATGAATGATGCCTTCTCTCACCATTGCATCATTTGTGATGAGTTTGGAAAACCTATTGACTTCAGAATTATTACCGCTAATCCTTCCTTCGAAACAATGACAGGTCTAAAATCAGAGGCTATCATTGGTAAAACTGCCTCCGAGATTTTGCCGGATGTCGCTCAGGCCATGATTGACCTTTACGGCAGGGTCGTATTGACGGGTGAATCAGTCCATTTCAATTTCTTCTCCAAGAACTCGAATAAGTATTTTGAAGTTAAGGCGTATAGTCTATCTCCCCATGAATTCGCCACCATTTTTATGGATATTACAGAGCGCATAGAAAATGAAAAAAACATCGAGTATTTAAACTATCATGATGTCTTGACTGGACTGTACAATCGAAGGTTTTACGAAGAAGAACTTAAAAGGTTAAACAATGAGAGGAATCTTCCGATATCACTGATTTATGGGGATGTTAATGGCCTAAAGGTGATTAACGACGCCTTTGGCCACCTTAAAGGAGATGAACTTCTACAGAAAGCGGCACTTGCTATTCGCAGTGCCTGTAGATCCGATGATATTATAGCACGCTGGGGAGGAGACGAGTTTGTCATTCTTCTGCCAAAAACGGATGCAGATGAGGTTGAGGTAATTGCTAAGCGAATCAAAGAGACCTACGCTAAAGAATATGTTAACTCGGTTAGTGGCAGTATCTCATTGGGTTGGGATACCCAATGTTCTAACACTGATGACATACTCAAGACCCTCAAGAATGCTGAAGATCTGATGTATAAAAATAAAACTCTGGAATGTGAAAGGATTAGGCTCAATACAATTAAGACGCTGATGACAACCTTGAATGAGCACTACTCCTGGACAGAACAACTGGCGAAAAGAGTCAGCAAATTATGCCAAGACATTGCGAGAGCAATAGGCTTGCCTGAATGGGAGGTTTGTAGAGTTGGAACAGCAGGATTTTTTTGTGAAATCGGCAATATTTCGCTTGAAGAAGGCATCCTTAATAAGCCCGATAAGCTGCTGGAGGCAGAGTGGGATAAAATCAAGAGACATCCAGAGGTTGGTTTCAGGATCTTAAGTTCATCACATGAGATGTCAGAACTGGCCGATTATGTACTGGCCCATCATGAACGATGGGATGGCGGGGGGTACCCAAAAGGGTTACAGGAGAAGGATATTCCTATTGAAGCACGAATCATTGCCCTGGCGAGTAGTTATGTGGCCATGACAAGTGAACGGCCCTACCGATTGGCATTCTCCAATGAAATAGCTCGCCAAGAAATTATTAAGAATGCGGGTTCTCAATTTGATCCTGCAATCGTAAAAGCATTTATTGACAAAACCACTTGACAATCCCCGGTATTATTCCTGACTTTAGAGAATCCGACGTCAGCAATCCAACTGCCTAAGTAGTAACGCTTCCAAAATATACAGTAATATAACAATAGAGGTAAGATCCTTACACATGTGTTTAGAAAAATACGATAAATTTTTTCAGAAATGAGGTGTTTGCCATGGGTAAATTTTTCAAGTTGGTAAAATCTTTTAAAGATTCCCCCAGTAAAAAAATACAACAGTTAAAAGAACGGTACCAAGAATTGGACGATCTTTCTGAGGTCGCGATTGAGATAGGAAATTCGGCGATTTACAAGTCCCTTCAAACGGAAATGAAAGAAGTCTTCTTTGATTATTTAAGCATCACAGCTGCAGCTTCTATTTACAAGTTAGTTCCTCACGTATTTATAATTTGGCTAATTGGCTTGAAATGGCAAAGTCTCACCGTACCACTAATTAATAAACGAATCAGCATTCTTGGAGCATACTTACTTTCGTATTTAATATTTCATCTCGGACAAATACTTGCCAAATTGATTAAGTCTGGTTTATCGCCTAAATTGGGTTTAGCTGATATCGCCGATCATCAATGTCAGCCAAAATTTAATTGATAGGGGAGGTAGGAATTATGCATTTTGCAATGGCTGGAGTAGACGCTAATCCATTGGCGCTATTTCTTTGGGGCATCTTTGTTGGTTATGTTTTTACAACTGTAGGAGCTGCCGGTGGTATTCTGGCAGGAGTTGGTCATATGAGTATTTTTGGACTGAATAAGGCCAACATGATAAAACCGTTAAATCAGATCTTGACACTTGTTAGCCCACTTGTCGGTACTCCTTTATACCTCAGGGAGAAGCGAATTGTAGTACCCACCGCAGTAGCTCTAGGTTTAGGTGGGATTGTCGGTGCGTTAATTGGCTCTACGATTTCGTCCTCCTTTCTAAGTGAGATGAACAAGTTCCGCCCCTATTTCGGCTTTTTCACCTTAGTAGTTTCTTTACGTCTTTTCTATGAGTGCACCAGAAAATTCATCGATAGTCAAAAAAGTGTCAAAGAAGCCAACCGAGTCTTCTCAGCTAAAGTCAAAGAACTTAAAGCTCTTGACAAAATTAATGAAATCAATGAAATTGGTGTCAATTTTAGCAGAGTTGGTCTTCAAAACACCTTTAGCTTTGCCGGTCAGGAATTTAAATATAATGCCGTAACAGTCTTTATTACAGGTCTTATAGTAGCAATTATTTCAGCTTCTCTGGGTGTTGGCGGTGGGTTCCTACTCGTTCCTTTTATGACTAGTGTGATGGGATTCCCAATGTACATTGTTGCCGGCACTTCAGTGTTATCAATCCTAGTATCCTCTTCGATCAGTATTGCCAACTACCTTACTATGGGCAGTGTGCTGGATATCAAATTTCTATTCTTTGAATTAATTGGTGTTGCTCTTGGCACTGTATTAGCAGCTCGATTATCTAAATTTATCAACGCTCGTTATCTGAAAATTTTCCTCTCGCTGATATTGTTTTACATTGGTCTAAAGTACATGTTACCTTTAATGGGCGTTACAATCTAACTGCAATTATTTGCGGATTAGCAATACGATGATATAAAAGAGTTGTCTTTAAGGAGACAACTCTTTATATTTACAAATACTATATAATGGGACACCTAATTCTACCGTTTACTGTCCGTTAAACCTCCGGTCAGACCTGCAATTTCGTTTTCGGATTCCGTAAGCAGGTTATAGTATTTTAGCTTTCTATTTACCACCGTCAAAACTTCTTCGTATTCTTTGATATGTTTTTCAATAATGTCTTTCTGACAAAGAATAATCTGACGTCTTTCGGGAACGGTATTTTCACCAAGCAGACATAAGTCAATGTATTTTTTAATATACGTGATTGACATACCCGTAGCCCTCATACAACAAACAATCTGAATCCATTCGAGATCCGTATCATTGTATCGTCGATGCCCATTGTTTTCACGGTGAATTGATGGTATAAGTCTTTCTTTTTCATAGTAGCGCAGGGTATGAGGGGATATATTGAACTTTTCAGCTACTTCCTTGATTGCATAATCCATTCCGGTTCACCCTTCTATAAATATATAATTGAATTATATATCTTGGAGCGCTCTCTATCAATATCCTTTACCGTCTTCTCTAACTATTTGCTTGTTATCTAAGAATCATACTGCTCCAAGAGAGTGCGAAGAAATTCCAGAATAATATTATGCCGGTATAATGCTCTTATACTGAAAAATAGTTGACTTTGTCAAGTAATTTTTAGTATAATAATTTTACATTATCTACAAGTTATATGAGGAGGTATGATTATGAATTCCCGATATACGCCTTTGGTACATATCGTTCGAAGATTCAACCGATTCTATACCAATATTTTAGGATTATTAGACAAGAATATGCTGGATAGTGAGTTTTCACTTGCGGAAGCTCGGGTTTTATACGAAATCGGACATACGGAATTTTGTACTGCCAAAGGCTTGATCGAAGAACTGAAAATTGACCCTGGCTATCTAAGCAGGATCATAAAACGCTTTGAGAAGGATAACCTTATCTACAGAGTACAATCCCTGGAGGATGGACGACTCTATTACCTTCACCTCACAAATAACGGTAAAGATACCCTTGCAAGACTGGACGATCTGTCCAGCGGACAAATCTATCACCTAATCAGTTGCTTACCGGAACAAGGTCAAATTAACGTCGTGGAGAGCATGAAAACAATAGAAAATAGTCTGTCAGGGAAACCGATTCTTACTAATGAAACCGTTAAAATCCGAAGTGATTTGAGACCGGGAGATGTAGGGTATTTAATTCACCTGCATGGCTGGATTTATGCTGAGGAATGTGGCTATAATCATATGTTTGAAGGCTATGTCTGCCAGACAATCTTTAATTTTCTTCAAAATTACGACTCAGAAAAAGACAGATTATGGTTTGCTGAAGTGAATGGCAAAATGATTGGCGCCATAGCCATAGTCGGTCATTCCGCAATAATGGCTCAGTTTAGGTGGTTCATCTTACATCCCGGCTTCAGAGGGATCGGCCTCGGCCAGACTCTGCTGAATGAAGCTATGAACTACTGTAAGGAACAAGGATATCAACAAATATTTCTGGAGACTACGGAGGACCAAAAAACCGCGATAAAAATGTACCTTAAAACAGGCTTTAAAAAAGTAGCCGAGCGCGAAAACAAGGTGTGGGGCAAGGAATTAGTCGAACATACTTATGCTTTAAACCTAGCGTGATCCCCTGGATGCCAGACCAGATACAGCAGAGAGTGATGCCCGTTTGAGTCAAATTCTCCAATTACACTTTTCCCAAATCGACAAGTCTTTCAGCCATGCGCGATATTTGATTTAAGGCTTGGGCAAGTTCAGATACACCTTGAGCTTGTGACTCGCTGACGACGGTCAATTGGGTGACTGACTTAACTAAACGGGTAACAGAGGATTGTACTTCAAGGGCATCTTGTTCGATCGTGATTGCTGAGTTTTTTGTGTGCTCGGCAAGCTTTCTGATTTCCTCGGCGACAACTCCAAACCCCCGGCCACTTTCTCCGGCACGGGCGGATTCAATGGCGGCATTAATACCTAAAATATTGCTTTGTTGTGATATTTTCTTGATGTCTGTAGTTATGTCAGAAACATGAAGAATATCATTCTTAACACGCAAGGTTTCATCATCCATCGTTTTAGTGGTTTCAGAGAGTTCCTGACTTTGTGCTGAAAGATTTTCTGCAGAAGCGTAAATTTCTTCGACTGCCGATAAAAGTTCTTCTCCAATTTCCAATAAAGCATTGTATTTTTCAGTAGATATTGCAATTGTAATTACGCCAACGAATTGGCCCTCATCTTTAATTAGGCTGCTAATAGCAACATAGGGAATGGAAAACTGGGATCTTTCTTTGGAAACCTGAGCAACCATTCTTTCACCAGATTGTAAAACATTATAGGTTATAGTACCCTTTAACTTCTCAACAGGATGTCCGACTTGTATTCCTAAATCTAGTCGCGGATGATTGTAAGCGGCTAAAATATTTTTATGATCAGCAACAAAAACTGAAATGTCCTGATCGTACCATTCGTGAATATGAGGTGCGATTAAAACAATGTGCTCGATTTTCATGATAACCCCCCAATTATCCCAATTATATAGTGTTGAAATTAAATCGCGAGTCGATTAGTGACGCGAACTGCTATCCATCTGTACTAATAAATATGATCACTGTTATTTATCTGCTTCATAAGCAATACTTCATTACCCTTATCATTATAGACTACTTTATCGCAAAATAGTTTCATTAATAAAATACCGCGTCCAACTTCAGCTTCCAACAGTTTCTCAAATTCTTCTTCATACATGTCCTTCTCTAATTGAATATTAGCCAACTTAGTGTTAAAGCCCTGTCCATCGTCTTTTACTCTGATAATTAGTTTGTCACCCACTCGCTTTAATTTGAGGATAATTCGCCCAGAAGAGCAGAAACCATTATTCATTGCTTCGTTAATAGCAACTTCCAATACTGGTGCGTTGGCAAAAGAATTCCGCTCGAGAAATTCACTTATCCCCAGTTGGGCACGTCGGAGTTCTTCATCGTTCTTTATATGCATCATGTTGGTTCCCCCCTAAATTCAAACTTGCTGTCAAATGACCATAATCGGACATCAGACTCACACATTATTCTGCCTGTAAAAACTTTGTTAATATATATTTGCTTGTTCTTATAATCAAGTATAATGGTGTGCCCGACGTAAAAACAGTCACCAATAGCATGGATTTGAATGCCAAAAGCACAAATCTATTCGTGCCGGAAAAATCCGGGAGCAAAGAGGAAGGGCCAGAGCGAAAAATTAAAAACGCTCTGGCCTTTCCTATATTAGCTTACTGGCGACCGCTTGGCTGACAGCAACCAGGATAAATATCTATAAAGCAGTATAGTTCTTGCATAAGTTGTAAATAAGTGAGAAAATAACTTAAAGCCTTGACAACTCCACCTGCACAGTAAGAATTTAAGATAATGGAACTTCATCCATATAATATAGTGATTATGTGTATATGTATTCATTATAGACACAACGCTGATACAATGATAGTCTTTATTTGAACCTTTAAGCTTAAAGTAACAATTCTATCTTATCAAGAGTTAAGAAAGTATTTGAGTTGGACGTTAGTGGATATTAGGAGAAATGGAGGCGGTACAATGGATATATATAATCTGCTCACGGAGATAGCCGTATATAGATGCAAGATGAACAGCGTCTCTAGGGGAAAGGGTCTATCTGATCCTGACGTTGTAAGATTGAGTCAGGGATTGGATATCTTGATATGCAATTACCTCAAAGCTCGTCGTCAATAGAAGGTTGGGCGTCTGATACCAAAGCGAGATCATTGGAGAACTGAAGCTGTTTGGGATATGCTTAAGCAGGGAACATGCCAATAACCTCCAGCAGAAACGGCGGAGGTTTTTCTTTGCCCCTGACGGTAAGCGCTATTTAAGGAGGTGGAAAATGACAATTCCCACGGTACTGATTCTATCAATTTTTGTTGTGGCTGCACTTTCTTTTACGTTGACCAATGGTCTCCATGATGCCAGTTCTGTTGTGGCAACCTTTATTTCGTGTGGGGCGGCAAACCCGATCCAAGCGATTCTATTGGCCGCAATCTGTGGCTTTATCGGAGCACTGACCGGCGGAAACGCCGTAGCTGATACGGTTTCTGCCATTGTCACGATTCCGACTGAAACTGCTTTGCTTAACGTGCTCTTAGCTGCGATGATTGGGGCTGTAGTCTGGAATTTAGTCACTTGGAAATTTGGTTTCCCGTCAAGTTCCACGCATGCTTTAGTTGGCGGATTAGTGGGAGCTGTCTGGATTGCCCGGGGCAGCAATTACATTTTATGGGGCTGGAGCGAACTGACTGGCCCTAATCATCAGTTAATGGGAATAACGAAAATTGTAGCGGCACTAATATTGTCTCCTGTTTTAGGATTTGCGGCTGCGTTTATACTTCAGAAAATATCGAATATTGCCTTGCGCAATGCTAAGTTCTCTCTAAATAGGTGGATAAAAAGAGTCCAATGGTTAATAGCCGGATTACTGGCTTATAGTCATGGTGCCAATGATACGCAAAAAACGGTTGGAATTATCTCGCTGGCCTTGGCCTCCTCAAGTTATTCCAGCGGTCAGGTTGGGCTGATTTGGATTAAAGGCTTAGCGGGTTCAGTCATGTTTGCCGGAACGTTGCTGGGGGGTTGGCCTATCATGAAAACTATTGGGAGAGGTATCTACACGATTCGCCCAATCCATAGTCTGAATTCTCAGCTTTCTTCGGGTGGGTGCCTTATTTTAGCGACGGCACTTGGAGCACCTGTTTCTACGACCCACGTTGTGGTGGGTAGTGTAGCAGGAGTTGGCGGAGCGGATGAATTCCGAATGGTTAACTGGAAAATTGGCAAAGAAATTATTATTGCTTGGTGTGTTACAATCCCAGCGTCAGCAAGCGTTGCAGCCATAGTATTTTACATGCTGCACGCAGTGGGATAGTTGACTGAGCAGAGGAGGCTATCATGTCTAAATCAAATTTTTGGGAGAGGATGTTTCCCGTAAAACGCGATTTCTATAAGATGATTGGGGATCAGGCAGAAGCCTCTACAAACGTGGTAGGTTATTTAAGCATTTGGCTTCGTAGCCGATCAGAAGAAGACTACCGGCAATTATTACGCGGAGTGGATGCTGCAGATCGGTGTCGGTTTACCATGGAAGATAATCTGATAGAAGCCTTTGCCACTCCTTTTGATCGACAAGATATCTATTCCCTTTCTGTAGAAATGGATAGGATCGTAACCTATGCAAAATCTACGCTAACAGAAATGGACGCGTTTAAAGTCGTTGAAGATTCGATCATTCATAACATGGTTCGACTGTTAAAAATAGGAACAGATCAACTTGCTGAGGCAATCCATCAACTGAAAGAAGAGCCCCTCAAATCTCAAATTCAAATAGGAAAAATCCGCAAGGTTCAGTTGGAAATAGAAGATCAATATCGAGCAGGGATGATGACCTTATTTAATGGTACAGACCCCATGCATGCCTTGAGATACAGAGAAGTTTACCACCATATTAAAGATGCGGAGGTTTACTTGGGCTATACTACGGACATTTTGCATAAGATCATCGTGCGCGTGGTTTAAAACATCGCGCCGTAAAATCTTCTACTCTACTTTGAAAGCTCCATCGACGGCCTTGTAACCCGCCAGGTTATTAACGGAGATATCACCATCCCCATATGAACTTTGCATTGTTGCACCGGTAATCCCCAGCATCTTGGCTTTGCCAATCAGCCATCCGTCCAATTTATTAATGTTGAAGTTTTCAGTTTCTTAAGAGTTGATTACTCATTATGTTAAATTCTTGTTATTTTTCAATTACGATATTGTAACGTTCACTTAAATGGCCATTAAAGTGAACGTTTATTCTTGCCCGCTTTAATTAATAAATTATTTTCAAAATCGCAGCAGGAGATTGAGGGAATAGGTGGAAGATATAAGAGCATATGATCTCTAAGATCATTAATCTAGTAAAGAGGTGTATCAAGTGCTAAAACCCAGAGATGAATTGAACCAAGCATCGTCTCAAGATCCTTCATTAGTAGTTAGCGATGCTCATGCCGAACGCATTGATCGAATCGTCGAAGATTACAAAAGCCACATTCTCACTCAACTTAATGCCCGAGATCATCGTGAGACAACCCCTTCAGACCGTCTGGCCGACAAAGTAGCTCTATTTGCCGGTAGTTGGAAGTTTATTATCATTTTTACATCATTCCTCATTCTTTGGATGACCTGGAACACCCTAACTCTGACAACTTCACTTCATTTTGATGCCGCGCCCTTCATCCTTCTCAATCTCATTCTTTCCTTCACTGCAGCATTTCAAGCTCCCTTTATAATCATGAGTCAAAACCGACAAGCCATTCGTGATAAACATGAAGCAGTCGTCGACTTTTCTATTAATTATAAAGCAGAGTTAGAGATAGACGACGTGCAAAAACATCTTAGTCATCTGGAACGTCAAGTTGCAGATATTAAGCAAATGATGCTTGAGCACCACAGTAAACAAACTGAGACCCAAGGCTGAAGTAAATAAGAGAAGTGAAAACAAACCCGGACTTGTTCAATCCGGACTTGTTCAATTAAGAGAGGTTCTTTCTTACACCTTCTGCTCCAAACCGGCATAAAGCGACGCGTTTTCCAGGGAGACAGCAGCCTGCGCTGCAAGAATTTCTAATACATGAACTCGTTGAGGCACGAAAGCATCTTCCCTGACCACGGCAGGCATATAATTGATTTTGGGCTATGCGATAAGAAAAATAAAGGCATTCTAGGGAATTTCTCTAGAGTGCCTTTATTTCGGGCAAGTGCTTCAATGTTCCCTTTTAACAAGACGTCGTTAATGGAACTAGCTCGTCAAAGAAAAAGCTAGTCTGGCTATTTTTGTTTATTCTTGGATTAATTATTCTTTCTTGGGAGGAAATAGAGGAAAGATGTGGAATATTTACAAACAGTGTTTAGAAATGCTGAAACTGAAGCATTTAGCAAAGCTGGCGCTTAACTTCGAATCGCTGAATATAATCTTGGTATAGTAGGAGTGAAACTATGTTAGAGAAGAATGATAAAGTATATTTAACCAAAAATAATTTCATTTTTAAATATTCCGAGAAATTCTTTAATCAAACTACAGGTAACGCCAAGGGACAAGCTCTGAAAATAGCTTCCATTAATTTTATAGTCGGATGTTTATGGATATTATTATCTGACAAATTAACTGAGTTTCTAGTTAAAGATCAAGCTACAGCTACTTATATAAGTATTTTAAAAGGCTGGTTTTACGTATTTATCACTTCATTACTTATCTTCTTTCTTGTATTCTCTGCGTTAAAGAAAATCATAAGTTCAAAAGATAAAATAGAAAAGATAAATAGCAGACTTGAAAAAACAGTTATAGAGAGAACATCCCAACTTAGCGAAACGAACGCTGAACTTGAAAATATTAACGCTATCCTAAAGGAAGAAGCAGAAGAACGAAAAAAAGCTGAAGAGGAGATCCGCAAACTGAATTCACAGCTTGAAAACATAGTCGCGGTACGTACATACCAGCTTCAGGAAACAAACAAAATGCTTGAAAATAAAATTATTGAACAACACAAGACTGAATATGTTTTAAAACAGAGTGAACATAGATTAAACATGGCTCAGGCGCTTTCACATACCGGTAATTGGGAATTGAATATCAGCGACCAAAGAGTATGGGCTTCAGAAGAAGCTTTTAAACTTTATGGTATTAAGCAAGAATCGCCCTATTTGTCGCTTGATTTTGTCCAAAGTTTTGTAAAGTGGGAAGATAGGACAAAGTTGGATTCAGCATTAAAATTATTATTAGAGAAAAATGAAAAGTACGATATTGAGTTTTCTATTCTGCGAGGAACTGACGGTCTCGAAAGAATGATTCATTCTATTGCCGAAGTGAAATTTGATGAGAACTACCAACCCAGAAAAATCTTAGGCGTAATTCACGATATAACTGAGAAAAATCTATCCGAGCAGAAAGTTAAAATAGCGCATGAAGAATTGCTGGGATTGTATGGGGATTTAGCGAACACTGAAGAAAAGTTGCAAATTCAGCTTAAGGAATTACGAACCATTAATGACAAGCTAAGCTTAAGCGAAAACAGATTCAGAGCAACGTTTGAACAGGCGGCAGTGGGAATCTGTCATATTTCTCTCAATGGCAGATTCATCTTCGTCAACCAGAAACTCTGTGAAATTCTCTGTTTTACTCGAAGTGAACTGTTAAAATTGTCGTTTGATAAAATAACCTATGAGGATGACCTGGATAATTCTGATGCAAATGTTGCTGCGCTAATTGAAGGCAAGATCAATACCTTCTCTCAGGAAAAACGCTGTATTAAAGGGGATGGGTCTTTAGTATGGGTAAATCTAACTGTTTCCATAGTAAAAGAGACTTCAATTAATGAACAATATCTAATTAGTGTCCTCGAGGATATATCCGAGCGTAAAAAGACTGAGGAAGAACTAATCAAGACCAAAGAAGCCGCTGAAATAGCGAATCAAGTAAAGAACCAATTTTTGGCCAATATGAGCCATGAAATAAGGACACCTATGAACGGATTCATGGGAATGATGCAACTTTTAGATACGACACAGTTAACCGACGAACAAAGGGAGTTCATTAGTATTGCCAAAACCTCTTCTGATGCACTTCTGGTCGTGATCAATGACATACTTGATTACTCTAAAATAGAAGCCGACCTGATAGAACTGGAGAAAACACCGATTAAGATCGATAAGGTGCTCGCGGATGCACTCGCCTTATTTCAGCTCTCTGCCACAAAAAAAGGGTTAACAATCAAAACCTTCGTAGAGGAAAATATTCCCGACCTAATTGGTGACTCCTTCAGACTGAGACAGATCTTATCCAATCTGATCGGGAACGCTGTCAAATATACCGAAGTGGGAAGAATCGACGTTACGGTCAAGTGGCTAACAGAACTCAGCAATAGAAAAATCAAGTTGGAGTTTGTCATTAAGGATACGGGCATCGGCATATCAGCGCAGAAAGTTGAGGTTCTTTTTAAAAGCTTTAGTCAAGTAGACAATTCGAATACCCGCAAATATGGCGGAGCCGGACTGGGGCTTTCTATCTGTAAAGGACTGGTAGAGAAAATGAACGGAAGAATATGGGTGGAAAGCAAAGAGGGACAGGGCAGCAGCTTCTATTTCACCTGTGTTTTGGAACAGGATGCTTCGGAAGACACCTTTATAAAAACATCGGCAGGAAAGCTGATAGAATACCGAAAGGAAAACGAGCTAAAACTTCTACTTGTAGAAGATGATGCAATAAGCAGGATGGTAGTATTAAAATCCGCCAAGGGAAAAGGGTGGAAAGTTACTATAGCGAAAAACGGCAAGGAAGCTATCGATGCTTTTCGAAAAATGAGTTTTGATGTCATTCTTATGGATATACAAATGCCGGATATCGATGGCTACAAGGTAACCGGCATTATTCGCCAGCTGGAAACCTCAAGGCATACGCCGATTATTGCCATGACCTCCTATGCAATGAACAGCGACAGGGAAAAGTGTCTGGAAGCCGGTATGGATGCATACATTTCAAAACCAATTGATTTAAAGGTGTTTCACGCCATGGTTCAACAATGGACTAATGAAAGACCGTTTAAGTTGTTGATCTAGACCCTTGGCAACCGCGCTTGATACACTCAGGTGATAACCTTCAAATGCCGGATACCAAGAAGAGTATAATAACCCTAATTTCGGACATATTATTCTATATCGAAAACTCTCGTCCTGCTCATTTGGCCTCATCAGAAACGATGGGGCTTTTTCTTTGTCGTTAACGGAACACATCCTCGGGATACAGTAAACGTAAATCATTCTGTAGACATCGATAAAGAGTCCTCTCCTTAATCAAAAATTATGATCTTGAATAGGATACTTGCATAGAGAATGAAACGACAGGGAATGCTAATTTCGACTGGGCTCTGTTCAAAATATCCATTATTGAACTGTTATATGCCAAATCTAAATAGCTTTCAAAAATATCAGACAAGAACTTGAACGATCTTAATTGGCAAGGCGATTATATAAAGCCTGAGGTTAAATAGTTGAGTATTGGAGGAACAGACAATATGTTTACAGATAAGGAAAGCTTTAAGCAAGCATTTTTGATCAAGTTAATTGAAAGGGAAGGGATCAATTTAAATGAAGCCACTAATTGGGATAGATTTTGTGCATTGGTCGTACTATTGAAAGAGAAGATGATTTATAGTCGGGTAATCAATAAAGATACTATATCCCAAGGAAAACAAGTCTATTATTTTTCGATGGAGTTTCTTATCGGCAAACTCCTTCATAATTACTTAGTAAATTTCCAAATTGAAGATCTCGTCAGAGAAGGCTTATCCGAGTTAAATATCAAGCTTGATGATCTCTTGGAACAAGAGGCTGATCCTGGTTTAGGCAATGGGGGTTTAGGAAGATTAGCCGCATGTTTCCTGGACTCCATGGCTTTCTTAGGCATCGCAGGACATGGTAATGGAATTCGCTATAAATATGGGCTATTCGAACAGAAAATTATCGCAGGCAACCAAGTCGAAGTAGCCGACAACTGGCTTAAAAACGGCTATCCTTGGGAAATCAGAAAACCGAATCAGGCGATTGTCATAAAATTCAGGGGAACTATAAGAACGGAGCTAAATGAGGGAGAGATAACCTTTCATCATGAGAACTACGAATCGATCTTAGCTGTACCGTATGATATACCGATCATGAGCTACAATAACCCTTTGAATATTAACAACTTGAGGTTATGGAGCGCTGAGACGACCTGCGGAGAACTGGATTTAGCCTGTTTCAATCGTGGGGAGTTTATTCAGGCTTTAAGCTATAAATCAGAGGTTGAAGCTATTACCAATATTCTTTATCCGGACGATAGTAATCGTGCCGGAAAAGAGCTAAGGCTTAAACAAGAGTATTTCTTTGTTGCTGCCGGTTTAGGAACCATTGTACGAAGTTATAAAAAAAGAAACATAATAAACGCCTGGCAGGATTTTCCGAGCCGTGTGGCTGTTCATATTAATGATACTCATCCGGTTTTATGTATCCCTGAACTGATGCGTATCTTGATGGATGAAGAAGGAATGGGCTGGGAGGAAGCTTGGAATATTACAGTCAATACCATCTCCTTTACTAATCATACCATTATGCCTGAAGCTATGGAAAAGTGGCCGATTAATCTCTTTAAGGACCTTTTGCCTAGGATCTATCTGATTATTGAGGAAATCGATCGAAGGTTTAAAGAAGATTTGGCGCTAAGATTTCCGAATGATGGGAGTCTGATCCACAATACCCAAATCCTGAAGGATGGGAATGTCTGGATGGTCAACTTAGCGATTATCGGGAGTTCCTCAGTGAATGGGGTAGCAAAACTACATACTGAAATTCTAAAAAAAGAAATCTTTAAAGAATACTATCAAATCTTTGGCAGTAAATTCAATAATAAAACCAATGGGGTTAGTCATCGGAGGTTTCTGTTAGTAGCTAATCCTAAGCTTTCTCACTTGATAACGGAGGCGATCGGCCCAAACTGGAAAGAAGATGCTGCCGAACTGATGAAACTGCATGCCTTAAAAGATGATCACTGCTTTTTGGAACAGCTCGCCAAAGTAAAGTATGAAAACAAATGCCGCTTGGCGGCGAGAGTCAGAGCAAAACAAGGCATCGACCTTGACCCCAGATCAATATTTGATGTTCAAGTAAAAAGAATCCATGCCTATAAACGGCAACTGCTCAATGTGCTGAAGATCATTAATCTATATAATACCGCGCTGAACGATCCGAATTCATTAAAGGGTTCACAAACCTTTATCTTCGGTGGAAAAGCGGCGCCGGGATACTATTATGCCAAAGCAATAATTAAGCTAATCTACGCTCTGAGTCAGAAAATAGAACATAATCCCAAAGTTAATCAAAAGCTTAAGGTTGTATTTTTCGAGAATTTTAATGAGTCACAGGGCGAATTAATTTATCCGGCGGCAGACATTAGTGAACAGATTTCTACAGCGAGTAAGGAGGCTTCCGGGACAGGAAATATGAAATTCATGATGAACGGCGCCCTTACGCTGGGAACCTTGGATGGGGCAAATGTCGAAATAAGTCAAGCTGTAGGCGATGAAAATATTTTCATCTTTGGGCTTACTGCCGAACAGGTTTTAAATTACACTCATCACGGCTGGTATACGCCCTGGGATGAATACCACGCCAGCCCTGACATTCGAATGTGTGTGGATCAATTAAGCAGTGGATTTTTCGGTAAGATGGGGGAAGAATTCAAGGCAGTCTACGATTCTCTGATGCTCTATAATGATGAATTCTTTGTCTTGAAAGATTTCCATTCATATATCGAAACCCACGAACGACTCCAAACCCTCTATTTGAATCAGGAAGATTGGAACAGAATTTGCTTGGTCAACATTGCCCAGTCCGGGGTCTTTTCCAGTGATAGAACAATCAGAGAATATGCGGCGCGGATCTGGAAAATCAAGTACCGTAGCGTTTAACTCAGTTTTATAGTTAAGGGTTATAAAGCTGGTTCTCTAAGGAGATTTTAGCACAGAGCGGAATGAGGATCTGAAATTTGAAAGGCGTGATGATATGAAGATTGTATTTGTAATTGCAGAAGCAGAACCTTTCGTAAAAACCGGTGGTTTGGGTGAAGTAGGAGGCTCTTTAGCTGCCTTTTTGTATAAACAGGGTGTCGATGTACGGGTCATTATGCCGAATCACAGCGCCATTGCCGAACATTTTCGAAGAGACTTTAAACATCTGGCTCATTTTGAGGTCCCCGTTGCCTGGCGCAGACAATATTGCGGCATCGATTGGATGGTCTATCAGGGTGTTCCTTATTATTTTATTGACAACGAGTATTATTTTTCCCGCCCCAAGATTTATGGGGAATATGATGACGCGGAGCGATTTGCTTTTTTTTCGCGAGCAGCACTGGAGAGTCTAAATTATATCCCGGACTTTAGGCCGGATATCATCCACTGCCACGATTGGCATACCGCCTTAATCCCACTAATGCTGAGAGAATTTTACAGCCAGGACCCCTTCTTCTCTTCAATAAAAACAATCTTTACGATTCACAACCTAAAATATCAGGGGATTTTTCCCGAAGAAGTTCTTGGTGATATCTTGGGACTCGGGAGGGAGTATTTTACAGAAGATGGCTTGGAATTTCATGGTGCTGTTAATTATATGAAAGCTGCGCTGCTTGCTGCGGATCGGATCACAACAGTAAGCCCAACCTATGCGGAGGAGATCAAAGATCCGTATTATGGCGAAAAACTTGATGGACTTTTAAGGAAGAAAAGCGATTGTCTGCTGGGCATTCTTAATGGCATTGACTATGAACTCTATGATCCGTTAATGGACCCCTATCTTATCATGCCGTATCACGATATTCCGCTTGCCAAAGAGGAGAATAAAAAGTACTTGCAAAGCATCTTGGGACTTCCGGTTCAAGCGGATAAAGCAGTATTAGGGATGGTATCCCGACTTGTCAACCAAAAAGGCCTGGATCTCTTGGCTCATGTAATGGAAGAGATTTTTGAGCTGGATGTTCAGCTGGTTATTCTGGGTACAGGCGAGACCCAATATGAAGAAATGTTGCGCTATTTCGCGGCTAAATATCCCAAAAAACTGGCGCTGAGATTAGCCTTTTCGGACAAATTAGCGCATGAGATTTATGCGGGAGCCGATATATTATTGATGCCTTCTCGTTTTGAACCCTGCGGTGTTTCTCAGATGAACGCCATGCGCTATGGAACAATTCCTGTCGTACGGGAAACCGGAGGATTAAAGGACACCATCATGGCCTATAATGAAGTGACTGGGGTGGGCAATGGATTTAGTTTTCCTAATTATAATGCCCATGAATTGTTGTTTGCGATTCAAAGGGCAGTGAAAATATACCAAGCTGATAAGCTGGTCTGGGGCAATATACGTCAGAATGCTTTAATGAGCGATTTCGGCTGGGACCGATCGGCCAGTGCTTACATCGACATCTATGAGTCCTTATCATGATGGAATTTGACGCCTATCACAATTCTCATGATTTATTTTACCGTGAACCGTTTGGCGCAGTCACTTGTAAGCAGCCGATCACCTTTCGTCTAAGGCTATGCTCAGCGCTTCCGGTTGAAGCCTGTGTTCTTCGCCTTTGGGTAGCCGACAGGGAAATAACTATTGCTATGCAACGAATTTGTGAAAAAGGAACTTCCGCTGCTGATTTACGGACTGGGCCCTCTGAAGACCAAACAGTATACGCAGGAAATTATGAAGTGCCCAACCTCCCCGGGCTTATCTGGTACTATTTTGTGATTCGGGTAGGATAACAAACTTATTATTATGGAAATAATATGAGAAGACTTGGCGGCGAGGGCAAGCTTTGGGAGCAAGAGCCACCTTCCTATCAAATTACGGTTTATAAACCGGTAGAGATACCTAGTTGGTATAAACGAGGCCTGATGTATCAAATTTATGTTGACCGCTTTTATAACCATAACGAGAACGGATTCACTATCTACCCGCGGAAAAATGCTCTGTTGCACACCAATTGGTCTGATCAGCCGATTTATATTAAGGACGAACTGGGCAGGGTGACCGATTGGGACTTCTTTGGAGGAACATTGCAAGGGGTCATTGAAAAATTGCCCTACTTTAAAGAATTAGGCATAAGCATTCTTTATTTTAACCCTATTTTTGATGCCTCGAGTAATCACAAGTATGACACGGCAGATTATCACCGGATTGATCCTATGTATGGCGATGAGGTGGTTTTCAAACGCTTGATCGCCACGGCCAAGCACTATGGTATCTCCATCATCCTGGATGGTGTCTTTAGCCATACCGGAAGTGACAGTATTTATTTTAACAAATATGGCAATTTCTCCGGCGTAGGCGCCTACCAATCGGTCAATTCCCCCTATTTCAATTGGTATCCGTGTAAATCAAACAGCCAAGAATATAACTGCTGGTGGGGTGTCGATTCCCTTCCGGAAGTCGACAAAATAGACCCTTCCTATCGAAAGTTTATTTATGGTTCGGAAGAAAGTGTGATTAACAAGTGGCTAAGCATGGGGGTTGCCGGCTGGCGATTGGATGTCGCCGATGAACTTCCAGATGAGTTCATTCAGGAACTTAGGCAGGCAATTAAGCGTATTCGTCCTGATGCTGTTTTGATCGGAGAAGTATGGGAAGACGCCTCGAATAAAGTAAGCTATGGTAAGCAACGCCAATATTTCTTAGGAGAAGAACTGGATGCGACGATGAACTATCCGTTTCGCGCTAGTTTCCTCCGATTTATGCTTGGGCAAAGTGATGCCGGTTCCGTCCATCAAGATATCATGAGTCTCTATGAAAATTATCCTCGGGACAATTTTTATGCGGCCATGAATTTGATAGGGAGTCATGATACGATGCGCATTTTGACTCTTTTAGGAAATGCCCCGCCGGAACAGAATCTAACCAAAACAGAGCAGAGGGCCTTTAGACTTCTTCCCACTGCCCGAGAATTGGCTGTGCAAAGGCTCAAATTGTTCAGCTTGGTGCAAATGACCTTTCCCGGAGTTCCTTGTATTTATTATGGCGATGAAGCCGGTCTGGAAGGATACGCTGATCCTTTTAACCGCGGAACCTATCCCTGGGGCAAGGAAGATAAAGAAATCCTGGACTGGTATCGACGAATCCTGCGCTTGCACGCCGAATATGAAGTATTGCAAACGGGTGATTTTAAGTCGTTTTATTTTGAGCCGGATGTCTATGGTTTTACGCGAGCAGGGGACGGAGAAGCAATAACCATCCTGATCAATCGTCATTCAGCGGAAACTAAACTTGTAAATCTTCTGACGAAGCTGCCACCCATCTCTTGGGCAATTGACTTAACCAATGGAGAGCGGTTAACCCCGGAAACGCTGATTGCCTTGCCCCTGAATCCACTGAGTGGTCGAGCTCTGTTTACCAAAAGTGCTCCGCCGGATACTTGGCAACTTAAGCGTTCGTGTGGAGTATTATTGCACATCAGTTCGTTGCCGGCTTCCTGGGGACTGGGAGATTTAGGGAAAGAAGCCTATGAGTTTGTCGATTTCTTGGCAGATTCCGGACAATCTTTGTGGCAGGTGTTACCTTGGAATCCTGCCGGCGTGGAGGATTGTCCCTATCAGAGCGAGTCGGTTTTTGCTGGGAACCCAATGTTTATCAGTCTTGATCACCTGATCAGTGAGAGACTTATAAGTTTAGAGGAGACTTATCAAAAATACGAGAAGGTCAGGAACTTAAACCTCAAGCGCAGTTCCATGACCCGAGCTTTTAAAGAGTTTAAACGCAATTTGCTCTACGAAGCCTATCAGCAATTTATCACGCAACTGGAATCCAGCTCTGACGGATCGATCGTTTCAACAGAAACAACCTATCTATCTCCGGAAAACTTTATAAGATTTAAAACAGAAAACAAAGCGTGGCTTGACGATTACGGTCTCTTCCGCGGCTTAAAAGATCATTTCGGAGAGATTCCCTGGTATGACTGGGAACCTGAGCTGGCTTCACGGGAAGCGGAAGTGTTAGTTAAATATTCTTTACATCTGCAAAGGGAAATAGGTTTTATCCAATTCTTACAATATACATTTTTCTATGAATGGGCTCAACTCAAAACTTACGCCCAGACTAAGGGAGTCCTACTGATCGGAGATATACCTCATTTTGTCGCTGCCGATAGCTGTGATGTCTGGGTTAACCGCAGTATGTTTGTGCTGGATGAGCAGGGGAGACCTGCTAAAACGGCTGGTGTTCCCCCTGACTATTTCAGTAAGACAGGTCAGTTATGGGGGAATCCAATCTATGACTGGGATGCCATGTCTGTCACTGAGTATGCTTGGTGGAAGCAGCGCATACGCTTCGGGTTAGAGCTGTTTGACTACCTTCGCCTCGATCATTTCCGCGGTTTTGAAGCTTATTGGCAGGTCGATGCCGGTGAAGAGACGGCCGAAAAAGGCCGTTGGATTAAAGGACCCGGGAAAAGATTCTTCGAAAGCCTAGTGGAAACGTTTGGAAAATGCTCCTTTATTGTGGAGGACTTGGGGGTCGTAACAACGGAAGTCAATGTGTTGAAACAAATTTTTGGTTTTCCGGGAGTCAAGGTACTTCAGTTTACGCCTATAGACGAGATAACAATGGATCGTGAAACTAATTTCGTCTATTATACCGGAACTCATGACAATAACACTTTACTAGGCTGGTATGAAAGAAATCAGTTGCCAAAATGTGAAAACCCAGTCGATATCGGCAACAGCATTAACCAACCAGCTCTGAACAAACAAGCATGTCGTAATTTGATTGAAGAAGTTTATTTGAGCCAAGCAGCGTGGGTGATCCTGCCAATGCAAGACATTTTAAGTTTAGCCGAGGAAGCCAGAATGAATGTCCCGGGAACGATCACTGGCAATTGGCAGTGGCAATTGGATAAAAATCTCGTTACAGAAGAAATTAAATTTTGGCTTTTTAACCTAGCAGAAATAACAAAGCGATAATTGTTCATTTCGTCTTGTAGCTAGGAAATGCAGTCAGAAAAAATATTAACTTGACTCCTATAATATCCTTTTAGAAAGGAAGGTGTAATCATGACTGTTGTTGTTTGTACAGCAAACAAATGTAAGCATAACGAAGATGGTTACTGTGCGCTGGAGACTCTAAGTGTTACATCAAGCTTGATGGACCGTGAAGCAGAGTGCGCTTTTTACGAACCGGCAGAGAAATAAAAATGCATGTCCGGCAAATAGAGAAAAAGTACAGACTCATTTGGCATAATGAGCTGTACTTTTTCTCTTTTTTGAGCCTATAAAGGGAGGCCTTCTTTTATGCTCACAAGAAAAGCCGAAGTAATAAGTTGGAGTTAGCGAGGTAGTTGCTGAGGAATTTAAGTAGTTAACGCAATCGCAATATCTGATAAGTTCACAACGACGAATGATGCCGATAAATATCCCGCTATCGTCGATTACAGGGATAAAATCTTGTTCTGCAGCTCGGGCGACGAGATCTTCCATTTGGGCATTGATGGAAACCGGAGTGTTCTTCGTATGCCTTGCTATTTCACTGAGAGGCGTCTTTTCAGTATTCATAAATGTCAAGCCCGGCGTATTTTTCATTTTCAAAAAGAGATCGTCTTCGGTCAGAGTCCCTACATATTTACCGTCCTCATTGATGATAGGGATCGCTGCATAACGGTGGTATTTCATCCGTTCAAATGCCTGGCGTATAGTTGAATTATCCTTCATATAAATGACATCTTTTTTAGGCAATAGAAAAAAAGCAACGTTCAGTTGTATCCCTCCAAAACAGAATTCAGTTACCCCTTAATTATATTGTCCATTATTTTTTTAAACAATGGGCTTAAAATAACCTATTCTGTAAGGATAGGTCGAAAAAGAGTCAGTCGGGCAAACTAAAGGTAACGTATAGTCCATACGAATCTTACAAACATCTTTAATTATTCTTAAGAGTTGACTCTTTATAAATAAAAAATAAAGCTGCCTAAAATAAGCTGGTGTAAAGATAAATAATGCAGATTATTGAAAAATGTATTAAGATAATAAATGATCAGAAATCAAAAAAAGAGGGTATTAATATGGACAGAAAAAATTTTAGAAATAGAGTATTGGCCAGCACTTTCATAATAGTTGGAATTTATTACATTAACAAAAATATAACTTGCACAGATTCATATTATAAACTTAATTATTATATTTATCAGCAATATTATAAGGCTCAAGATTATTTTAATAATACACTTGTAAATAATAAGGATTCTTTAACAGAACAAAACAAACAATTAGAAATATCGGAACAATATTATGAATCGGCAACTGTTCTGATGAATGATAAAAAATATGACGAAGCAATTATGAAATTAATTCATGTGATAAGTGAAGATACTAAAAGATATAAAGATGCTCAGATGAAAATTGATATTCTTGAAAACATTCAGTTAGCTAATAAACATTATTATAATAATGATCAAATAAATGTTGTAAAATATCTAAGGGCGGTCTTAGCTTTAGATCCCCAAAACACAGATATATTGTCTCTAAGAAAATCAAGCGGAATTATCGATATCATGGGTTATCCGCTTAAGTATCCAAATAAATTAGTAAATAATGCCTGGCACGCTGAATTTGAAACATATTCATATTTCAAGAGAACAATAACTTTTCATGCGGATGGAACCCTAGAACTGCTTTATACTTCAGCACCCGTAGCTTCCAGCGTGCGTCCGGTAACCCTGACCTTTAAAGGTACCTATAAGCTAACTGATGAGGACGGAACAAATGGTACATGGACTGCAAATCGAATCAATGATCCATCTATAAAATACGATGGGAATTTCATTTTAATAACAGGCCCAACCGATGAATTATCCGAATTATGTATCTGGGATCAAAACACTTTTGACATTTTTACCGGATATTATAGTTAGAAAAGGCCACGCTAAAATCTATGCGCTAAATAGCCTTTAGAAGACAATCATTAATCTCCTACTTAAACTTTATCAATGCGGCAGAACGTTTAAGTTGTTCATCAAGAACCTTAGCATAAATTCTTGTTGTTCTAGGATCGGCATGTCCTAAAGCGTCTTGTACAATTGCAAGGTTGTCCGTTTCACGAAGTAGTAATGTGGCAAATGTCGAACGCATTTTGTGAGCGCTGAAACCGTCTGTATTATGGCCCAATGTTTTAAGAATTGCCATGTATTTTGTTATGAGATTTTGGACTGCCCTCGTACTTATGCGTTTACCTTGCATGGAGAGAAATAGTGCTTCTGATTTGCCCTTAGCATAGCGTTGTCGTTCATTTCGAAGATAATCATTCAAAGCTTCGGAAATCTCCGTATTAAAGTATACGACTGTTTCTTTATTTCCTTTACGAACCAATTCAAAATAGCCTTTATTTAGATTGGTTCCTGAGAGATTAAGATTACAAAGTTCTGATAAGCGTAATCCTGTTCCGATAAAGGTAAGAAAAATGGCGTAATTTCGTTTTTCGGTATAAGCATGGTATTTGAGCTGTTCCTTAGACAAACCTGTTCCGTCAAGTAAAACGTCTGTAAGCTCAGCAATTTGATTCGGTTCAAGAGCTTTAGGAAGTTTTTGGTTGACATTAATAGGGTCTAACTTGATGGTAACATCCTTAGAAATCATATCCTCACGAAGTAAATACCGGTAAAGTGATTTTATGACAGCTTGTTTGCGAGCGAGAGCGCGTACACCATTCTTGCGTTCAATGCTGGCCCAACTCAAAAAGAATTCGATGTCACGATGCCCAATATTCTCCATATGTAATAAACTTATGTCTTCGGGAGAAGAAGGGAAGGTCTGCAGGGAATTGCATAGGAACTGGAAAAACAAACGTAGTTCATTGGTATATGCATACTGAGTATTTTTTGACTTATTGATGACAGCAAGGTGATTAATAAAATCTTGTGCGAAATTGGGAAGGGGAGAAGACGTAAATCCATAACTAACTTCCATAGAAAAGAAACCTCCAACTACTATAAATAGTTCATAATCAGTAACATTGAGTGAAGAGAATGCGTTACTATATATTATACAGCACTTTAGCCTCAACCACAGTCAAACCATTGATGTTACATGAATGGGAGATAAATATACCAAATTATACTATGCGTTAAATAGGTATTTAACGCATAGTATAAGCAAAAATAGAAGGGCTCTTGGTAAACGCTATAAATCTTTGCTTGAATAAGTCTAATCATAATCATCTAATATCTCTACAATCACTTTGTGATTTTTATAAGAACTGTCTGGTTTAGTGAAATCTATCCTAATGCATATTCTATAGCCCAATTGCCATGGGTTTCATGGATTAGATGAAAAACTCTAGGATCATATCGTTAAAGCCTTACAGAGGTTCCTAGAGGCTGGATTTTATAGTTGGCTATGAGTAAATCAACTATAACCGAGTAACTTAAGTTTTAAATGCTATCCAGACCGGGCGTAAATCTAACTCGGTCACAAGTTCCAGATGCACAAAGTTCAACAACAATATGATGAGAAGCAGAACACGGCCACAAATAATAGCCTGATTGTTTAATGCTGGCAAAATCAAGCTATCGGGCTGTTTTAGCAATCCCCTCTTTCTGTATATTAAAGAGTCTACTTTACATAATATCTATTATGGGACTCAAATATTTAATATAATTGCATGAAGCCCGTGACTTTACTGCCGGGCGACATGCGGATTCTACCAAAACAACTTCTTCAATTTTTAAAAATCATCCATCAACATCCGATAGTGACATCTAGATAAACAATTTGTACTTGATGAACCACACTCAAAACCAACGATCTCTCCTTCACCTGGAGAACCACCCTCTACTCGATTGCGGAAAATCCGGATCTTAACAATCTTGCTGACGATCGAACACGATTCTTCTCTATCCTCAATGATTATCTCATTATCGTTTACACTATCGTTTATTTTCTGATCGTTCATTCTTCACTAATCTCTGGTGAGATGGAGACTCGTCTTACTCTTGGCGGACATATTCCTATTTTGCATAACGGCAACTTCAATAATCGTAGCAAGGTTGCGCCCGGGACGTACCGGAATTGTAATCTCAGGAATAGCAATCCCCAAAATCTCCCGAGTTTGAGGCGGATCGATCCCTAAACGGGCGTATGTTTTTTCTTGTTGCCATTCCTCCAGATGGACAATAAGCTGAATAACTTTCTCATTCCTTACTGAGCCTGCTCCAAACAGGGTTGTAACATCCAGAATTCCTAAGCCACGCAGCTCCAGCAAATGCCGAATCTTTGCTGGAGCGTTGCCCAGCAATCTCTCTTCGTCAACCCGGCGAACGTTCACAACATCATCTGCAACCAGCAAGTGCCCGTTTTTAATGAGTTCTAAAGCCACCTCGCTTTTGCCGATTCCACTTTCGCCGGTGATCAAAACCCCCACTCCATAGACATCGACTAATACGCCGTGAACAACCGTACTGGGAGCCAACTGGTTTATGAGATAACGAATCAACAGATAAAACAGTTGAGTCGCAGTGCGATGGGTTGTCAAGAGTGGAATCTTCTGCTCACAGGCTAATTCAATAAACTCCAGCGGCAGGGTTAACCCCCGAGTAATAATCACACAAGGAACTTCTGTAACCATCACTTGAGCAAGTTTTGCGCGACGCATAGAGTCTTCAAATTGCTGGATTAGCCCTAATTCAGTCCGTCCGTACACTTGAATACGCTTGGGAGTCAAATGCTTTAAATAACCCGCCAATTCGGCACTCGGACGTTTTAGGCTATACTCCGTGATTTCCTTGTTTAACCCCATATGCCCAGCCAGAACCTCAAAATCAAATTCCTCAACCAACTGGCTTACCGTAAGCATTTTACAACCCTTCTTTCTTAGTGAAAACTGCGAGCGGGGAAAAATCCCCTGCCTTATTCCCTATTTTGTTGAATGCCAAACGAGGAACCTGTTCCGCCGTTTCCAAGTGTCGATCAGAATTTGGATCTTCTGTATTCACTAATATATCATCAATGCCAATTTCAACAAAATCACATTCCAGAGTTTCAACACATTGGCAACAATTATCACATTGTTTAGTCGGATCCAGATCACAAAGATCACATTCACCGCATTCTGTGCATGATCGATCTTCCAGTACGCATGGTTCACCAAAGTTTTTCAACTGTTGTTACCTCCAGATTAAATCAAATAATTGCAAGGTATGTCTAATAAATCCCGGGGCTTAAATTCAGGGATCTAGGATCTTTAGCTAGATCTCGCAGAGCAGTATAGGATCTCTGCTCAGCCCACCCTTCATCCAGTAATTTGATAGTATCTGCATAGCGTTGCTTGCTCCCTAATAAGACGAGTAATAAGTCGCCGTCTGACCTTGTGACATAGGATACTAGGCACTGTCCCGCTTCTGTAGTAGTCCCGGTTTTCAGCCCTTGGTCTCCGGGATAAACTCCGATAAGACTGTTTGTATTATTCACCTTCGCAGAATGAACCATACCTCGTGCATCTTTCCATTGAACACGGGCACTGGTTTTTTTGACAAAAGTCATAAGTTGATCATTCTTAAGAAATACGTTGGCAATTCTACTGAGATCATTCGCGGTTGTATAATGTTCAGGGTCGGGCAGACCATGGGGGTTCGTAAAATGACTATGTTGACAGCCAAGTTCAGCGGCGTATTTATTCATTTCTTCAGCGAAGGCTGGGATGGAGCCACTGATTTTTACCGCCAGAGCTGCGGCTGCATCATTTGCACTGTGGACAAATAGAGCTGTTAAAAGGTCATTGACAGATATCTCATCTCCGGGACTGAGCCCCAGTCGAGAACCGTCAATCGTCACCTCTTTGCCGACACAAACGATATCCGTATCCTTCAAGGTCTTAAGTGCGATAAGCCCGGTGAGAAGTTTTGTCGTACTGGCCGGCGCACGCTGTACGTCGGCGTTGCTTGATTTTAGAATCGCAGTCGATTGGGGGTCAATAAGTACGTAGCTTTCATCTTGGGTTGAGAGATTCGTAGTTATCGTAGTTGCAGCCAATGCAGCTGCCGATGTTGACGTTGCCGTTGATATTGAGGTAGTAGCTGCCGCAGAATCGAGCGGATTAGGTTTGGGCTCAGCAAAATTGTTCAAGTCCTTAGTTAAAGCCGGCTGAACAAAACGGTATATAATAAGCGCCATAAGACCAACGATCAGAATTGATAGGATTGACTTAGGGAAAGGACGCCTAGTATGTCGCAAATGACAACCCCTTTCGAGATTTAAGCACAAAATTTAAGCACCAAGAAATACCCAAAGCAACAGCTGATGAACTCGTTTACAAACAACGTTATTATAACGAATTTAAAGACTTGAGGCAAGTATACACGTATTAATGAGTTCTCAATAAGTCAAGTATTAATACCGCAATGTGGCTCTGAACGACTTCCGAGGGAGACCGCCCCGCCCTACTTACTCCAAAATTGCCATACTGCCAAAAACGGATAAGGATTAATCCATTGTCCATTCGGCAGCTCCATGCCAAAATGAAGATGATCTGGCGTTGTTAAGGCATCTCCGGTATGCCCCATGCTCCCGACAAGCTCCCCTGCTTCAATTCGTTTTCCTTTGACAAGCAATGTTGAAATATGTTCCAGGTGAGCGTAATAATAATAATTGCCATCATCTCCTCGTACACCGACACGTTCTCCGCCTAACCGATTCCACCCTGTTTGTTCAACTTTTCCTCCGCTGATACTGACAATAGGAGTTCCCTCTTTTCCAAAAAGATCAGCCCCTTCATGTTTGCGTTTTCCCCCATCCCGGTTCGCTCCAAAACTATCTTCAAACCACGTCGTTCCAATCACCGGAAAAGTATACCTATGAGGCTGATAATAAGCATATTGTTTTAGAATTTCCCGATGTCTCTGAACTGTTCGTATGGTTTTCGGGGGGAGCGATGCCCAGTCCAAATCAGCAAAACTGACTCGGAGCTTAAGTTGGTCTAGCAGAGGCTGAGCAACTATTTCGGGGAGCGTCGATCGTATTGCTAAAAGATCATCCCAGGAAATTGGTGAAGGGGTACATTGTTCTTGCCTGCATTGTTTAACTAGTTCTAAGGATATTGAACTTAGGTAGGGATAGACATCCGCAGAAATGGAAGGAGGACGGTGGAGAACCTGCCAAGCACTAACGGCAAATAGAATCAGAACACAAGACTGGGCCAGTCCTTGCAGAAATCTTGCCGGAACTTTCATAATCCCCTCCCCCACTTTCCTCGATTCATTACTTAATATTTAACGAACATTTGTTTGCACTTTGTTTTAAGGAATGGTACAATAATTCTGAAAAGATGGGGGTGAGAATAATGTACCCGGATTTATCACAGCGTCAATCGAAGATTTTAGAATTCATCAAAGAGGAAATACGCAGTAAAGGATATCCGCCTGCCGTACGTGAGATTGGCGAAGCCGTTGGATTGCTGTCCAGCTCTACCGTCCATGGCCATCTCCAGACCTTGGAGGACAAGGGCTATATCCGACGCGATCCCACGAAACCTCGGGCGATTGAGATCTTGGATAGTACCAGTGAGGTACTTGAACCTCAGAAAGTTACGCACATTCCTATTGTCGGCCGCGTCACTGCCGGACAACCAATTCTAGCTGTTGAAAATATTGAAGGCACCTTTCCTCTGCCTGAGAACCTTGTTCGCCAAGAAAACGTTTTCATGCTTCGGGTTCAGGGAGAAAGTATGATTGATGCAGGAATCCTGGATGGAGATCTAATTATTGTCCGCCAACAAAACGAGGCACGCAACGGGGAAATTGTCGTTGCGTTGATTGGAGAGGAAGCCACGGTTAAACGCTTTTTTAAAGAAAGAACGCTTATTCGGCTTCAACCCGAAAACGCTTCCATGGAACCAATTTATTCCCAGGATGTCTCGATTCTGGGAAAAGTCGTTGGCGTCTTTCGCAGCATCCTATAAATCTACTAAAGCTGCCTATTTCAAGATATGCTTGAGACAACGAGCTTAACCTAAAATCAATAAATTTATCATCTAGTAGAAAGGGAGCACGGATGGCTGATACCATCTGTGCTCCCTTTCTTAGGTTGTTTAGGTTGTTTAGGTTGTTTAGGTTGCTAAAGATTAAGCGCGAGCAATTTTGCAGGTTTGTTTATCCTTAAAACGTTCCAATCCTAAAGCAATTAAACGGTCAATCAGTTCAGTATAAGAAATTCCAGTAGCTTCCCAGAGCTTGGGATACATAGAGATTTCGGTAAATCCGGGTAGGGTATTGATCTCATTGAGAAATATTTCATTTTGAGGAGTTACAAAAAAATCAACCCGACTAAGCCCACAAGCTTCTACTGCCTGAAACGCTTCAATCGCCATTTTCTGCAGACGAATTATGATTGATTCTTCAAGAGGAGCCGGGATTAACAGACTGGAGCCAATATTTGAATACTTTGCTTCGTAAGAGTAAAACTCGTGGGCAGGCTTTACTTCTCCGGGAAGTGAAGCTTCCGGAGCATCATTTCCCAAAACACTGACTTCTATTTCTCGCCCATTGATAGTTTCTTCGACAATAATCTTGCGGTCAAATATCGCTGCGCCCTTCAAGGCCTCTAACAACTCTTCACACCGGTGAGCTTTGGCTATGCCTACGCTGGAGCCAAGGTTAGCTGGTTTGACAAAACAGGGATAGCCTATCCTGGCCTCAATCTCATTTAGACAGGTCTCTGATGCTTTAAGGAAGTCTGAACGCAGGACGGTCATATAACGTGCTATTGGCAGTTCTTTTTCCAGGAAGACGGCCTTCATTCGATCTTTGTCCATACCCAGCGAAGATCCCAATACCCCAGATCCTACATAAGGGACATTAGCCATTTCAAGTAATCCCTGGAGAGTTCCATCTTCCCCATACGGTCCGTGAAGCACCGGGAAAATAAGGTCAAACTGCCCCCCATTAGGAAGCGAACGACCGTCCAAGGCCATAAAATGCGGGTGTGTCGGATCGATAACCAGCGTAACCTGACAAGCCTGATCTGCCGGAGGAAAGCCATCACTTATCACCTTCTCCGGAAGAACACCCCAAAACCATTGGCCTTGTTTACTAATTCCGATCGTTTCGACATTATAGTGATTTCGATCAATAGCTTTGAAAATAGACTGGGCTGAATTCAAGGAAACCTCATGTTCGCCTGAGCGACCACCAAACAAAAGAACCACACTTAGTTTGTGACCTTTCACAATCCTCCACCCTCTCAATAAGTAGTTGAAATAATAACCTGGTTATGTCTCCCTCATACTAAAGGAGATGTTATTGCATCCTAGAAAAGTATATGCTCATAAAAAGAAAAAAGCTCCCACCTAACGGGCAAGAGCACCTAAATGATCTATAGGCCAATAGCGGAAAAGGGTTCGTCCGGTTATGTTTTGAATGGGTAGAAATCCCCATACCCTTGAGTCATCACTATTATTACGATTATCCCCCATCACAAATACCGAATCCTTTGGAACAATGATCGGACCAAAATCGTTCTTAGACTTTTCTAAAACATAGGGCTCATAAACCGGTTTGTCGTTTACATAGGTCGTGTGATTACGTATTTCAATTTTATCTCCAGGTAAACCGACAAGCCGTTTTATAAAGTCCTCTGTTGCATGAGCACTCGGTGGCGGATGGAAAACAATAATATCCCCCGGACTGAGGTGCCCAAACTCTTTGAAGAAAAACTTATCGACAATGACTCGGTCATCAAGTTGAATCGTGGGCAACATAGAACCAGTAGGGATTTTGCGGGCTTCAATAACATAGGTGCGCAATACCCAAGAAAGCGCAAAGGCAACCAGTACAATTTCTACCAGTTCCAGGAAAAACCGTGTAACACTTTTCGGCGACTCTTTATCTCCCATAATTCACCTCTTTCTACCTACTAATATTAACACAGAGCGGCAAATTTTCAAAGAAAGTCAATATCTATTTTATTTTTCACTACAGTCTAACAATGTTTAGCCAAGAAGTCCTTGTTGCCATAAATTCAACGCGGCTAAAATGTTGCCCATCTGCACGTAGGTATGTGAAATGCCACCTTGCTGATAGACAATATAGGGTTCTCGAAGGGGTCCATCCGCAGAGAATTCGCTGGTTGCGCCTTGAATAAACGTACCGCCGGCCATGATGATTTCATCTTCGTATCCCGGCATTCCAAAAGGGATGGGCAAAACGTGAGAATCCACCGGTGAGCCTTTCTGAAGACCCTGACAGAAAGCAATCATCCTTTCTCGCGAGCCAAGCTTTACGGCTTGAATAAGGTCGGTTCTGGACGTTTCAGGCTCAGGATGTACTTCAAACCCTAAGGTTCGCCAAAATGCTGCTGAAAAAACTGCTCCTTTTATTGACTCCGAAACGGTTAAAGGACTGAAAAATAAGCCCTGATAAAAGAGGCGCTGCCATTCTAAAGTTGCCCCTACATACTCGCCGATTCCCGGTGCCGTTAAGCGCTGGGCCGCAAGTTTAACTAAATCTGAGCGTCCTGCGACATACCCGCCGGTTGGCGCGATACTTCCCCCCAGATTTTTAATCAGCGAACCCGCCATCAGATCCACGCCGATATCACCGGGTTCCAGAGTTTCGACCAGTTCTCCATAGCAATTATCGACGAAGATAATCAACTGAGGATAGCGCGTCCTAACAAAATCCACCAGCTCTTTAAGTTGCGAAATTGTCAACGAGTTCCGCCAAGCATACCCCCGTGAACGCTGAACGATCAGCATTCGGGTTTTAGCCGTTATTCTCTCGCTGATCAAAGCGTATTGGAGTTTAGCTTGGGAGTCCAGTGGAATTGCCTCATAGGTTACACCGAAATCTTTGAGACTTCCTTGCCCTTCTCCCCTAAGCCCGATGACTTCTTCCAGCGTATCATAAAGAGCACCGCTGACAGAAATGACCTGATCTCCGGGGCGCAGAACGCCATACAAGGCAGCGGCAATAGCGTGGGTGCCTGAAACGAACTGCCCCCGCACAATGGCAGCCTGCGTACCTAAAATGCGGGCAACTACGCGGTCAAGGACTTCCCGGCCTGAATCACCGAGACCATAGCCTGTAGTTCCCTGTAAATGATAAGTTGCGACACATTCTTCTTGAAAGGCTTTTAAGACCTTCTCATGGTTTCTGTTTGCTCGTTCTTGTAAATCGGGAAGTTGACAACGGAGTACCTTTTCCGCTTCGGTAACTGCTTTGCGAATTAACTCCGGCCAATCAGGATTCAAATCCAAAGATGACTTCCTCCTTAAAAAATCTTAATCAAATACTAAATCTATGATTTCACTACGAAAAGCAACTATTGCATAGAGAGCCCTTTAGTGGAATTTGCGTAAGCGAGTGCAGACAAGAATGCGTTAAGCACGCCAACGTTCAGGTCAATAATGAGCTAAGTAGTTTCCAAACCGGCTTTAAGGAATCCCCACCTGTGAGAGATAACCTAACTGGATGCGGAAGCTGTTGAGCCAGCTTAAAGAGCTCCTCTTCTGCCAAGACTTTATCAACCTTATTTAACAAAGTAATCATGGGCTTTCCTTGACAGCCCAGTTGCTGCAGCACTTCCTGCACTGTCTCTGCGTGTTGTAAGGCTTGGGGATGACTGGCATCGACAACATGGAGTAGGACGTCTGCTTGTTGAACTTCTTCCAAAGTCGCCAAAAAAGCCCGCAGAAGTTGAGTGGGCAATTTTCGAATAAAGCCAACGGTGTCACTCAGAAGAATTTCCAGGGAAGAGTTGACTTTTATAGAACGGACTATCGGATCCAAGGTGGCAAATAATTTATTTTCGCCACTTGGCAGGTCCGACCGACTACCGGCTTGTTCCATAGCTTTTTTCATAAACGTTGTTTTGCCGGCGTTCGTATACCCGACTAAAGCTACGATCGGCAGGCCGCTTTTCGTCCTTTGCCGGCGTTGAACATCTCGATGCTGAAGGACAAGCTTTAATTCTTTTTCCAGTTGAGTAATGCGCTCCCGCATTCTCCGTCGGTCAAGCTCTAATTTCGTTTCTCCGGGGCCACGCGAACCAACTCCTCCCCCTAAGCGAGAAAGCGCTTGTCCCTGCCCGGATAAATAAGGTAAGAGATGTTTCAGCTGCGCCAATTCGACTTGAAGTTTTCCTTCGCGAGACTGGGCTCGTTGGGCAAAAATATCTAAAATTAAGCCCGTGCGGTCTAAGACTTTGAGTCCGGTTTCCGTCTCTAAGGTTCGCAACTGAGTAGGAGATAGTTCATCATCACAGATCACGACATTGGCTTCAGTTTCCTGCAAGCGGTGAACTAATTCAGTGACTTTCCCACTTCCCAAATAACTGCGGGACTGACCATAGCGGCGAAGTTGGACAAGTTGCCCGACAACGTCTACGCCTGCTGAATGCGCCAACTCTCGTAATTCCAGCAAATCTTCATTGTACTCTAGGTCACTATCTTCTAAGGCTACAAGGAAAGCGCGCTCTTTCCCTGATGCAGTCTCATTTTTTTTCGTAGCTTGCTTCGTATCTTGCGAAAAGCCGGCCAGAGCGTCGTGATAGTCAAAAGAGGACCACGTTTTAGGACTGAGATTGACTATCACGGGATCGCTTGCCCCGGTTCGATAGGCAATTTGGATACCGGTGAGCTTCCCGTCGAGTACCCCTACGGCGGTCATACTTTCAAGTTGAAGGGATGCCAGGGCACTATAATCTAAAGGACTTAGCCTGAAATCCCCATTAGGATGGGTATGAATGCAGCGCAGATGTTTACCGAGCGATCTTCCCTTGATCGGTGGGAGCGTCACCGTAGCATGTTGCCCTACGGCAGCGGCCAACAATGCGCCGGGACGGGAAAGATATAAAGCTATTTCTCGATTCCAAAGTTGGGTAAGACGCATCAGCTCTTCTAAAATTTCAGAATGGATCAGCTCTGAACGTTCAGTTACCAATTCAGAAAGATTTCTAAGCTCTTGTATTTGACTTGCCCTAATCCCAGACAAGTCTCCTGAAATATCCATGTCCATGCGAAACCTCTTATTCTAATTCTATGTTGCTGATTCTATGTTCTGTGATTTTTAAAGAACTATACAGTTAATCCGGAAAATATGTTCAGAAATCTTCCAGGCTGATATCCACAGGCAAGATCCGGATCAATTCTTCACGGCTGGAGTTGGGCCTCTGAAATAGGCGAACAGCTTGTTGGCGCACTGTCTTTTCCACAAGGTTGCGCACCAACCGCGCATTTCCGGCATACGGATGGGAATTCAATACATTATTAAGGTGCAAGCGGAGCGCTTCTCTCGCCTCCGGAGTCAGCTCATATTGGCGGGTCTTAAACATTAAATTGCCGATAGACAACAATTCATCAAGTGTATAGTCCGGAAAATCAATATGTATGGGAAAACGAGACCGCAGCCCGGGATTGGTTTGTAAAAACCAGTCCATTTCTTGGCGATATCCAGCCAGGATTAAGACCAGATTATCTTTATTGTCCTCCATGGCTTTGACTAAAGCATCAATGGCTTCTTTGCCGAAATCTTTCTCTCCCCCCCGGGCTAAGGAATAGGCTTCATCTATAAATAGGACACCGCCCAAGGCCTTTTTGAGTTGTTCTCTGGTCTTTTGCGCGGTATGCCCAATATATTCACCGACAAGGTCTGCCCGTTCACATTCAATCACCTGCCCTTTCTGAAGAACCCCCATCTCTTTAAACAGTCGCCCGACCAAGCGGGCCACTGTTGTTTTGCCGGTTCCAGGGTTCCCTCGAAAAATCATGTGCAGCACAAGGGGTTCAGCGCTGAGTTTTTCCTGTGTTCTCCGCCTTTGGATTTCCACAAAGGCTTGTAAATCCCGAATCAGGCGTTTCACGGTTGTTAATCCGGTGAACGATTCTAATTCATTAAGGATTTCCGCGATTTTATCCTTGTCTTTTTCAATGACAGCGACATTATTCTTGCGAGCTCTTCCAAACCCCACCAACTCTGGTGCCGAAGTACCGGTCCGGACAGGTTCGTGAGGTACGGGAGACTGAACGACCGGAGGCAGGTGATTGTCCGGTCCAAAGATTACACGGATTGTCATAAGTACAGGCACCTCCCATCCTTACTACTATACGCAAGTAAGGACAAAAGGTGTCCTGGAAAAGGCGTTGTTATTATTTCCCTGTTAAGGTCTTTGAATAGCGTACCCGGGATTGGTGATCCAAGAATTTCTTGCGCAAACGGACACTCTTAGGCGTAATTTCAACTAACTCATCATCATTAATGAATTCCAACGATTGCTCCAAGGAGAATTCGCGAGGTTTATCAAGGCGCAGCGCTTCATCGGCGGAACTGGTGCGCATATTGGTGAGCTGCTTTTTCTTACAAACGTTAACTTCAATATCTTGCTCACGCTTATTCTCTCCGACAATCATTCCCGCATAAACATGAAGACCGGGATCTACAAACAAATTCCCTCGTTCCTGCGCGGAATAAAGACCGTAGGCATTTGTTTCTCCCTCTTCAAAAGCAATGAGCGCACCGCGGTTTCGTCCGGGGATATCCCCTTTATACGGTTCATAACCCAAGAACACATGGCTCATCATGCCTTCACCGCGTGTTTCGGATAAGAAATCACCCCGAAAACCGATCAGTCCCCGGGCCGGAATTTTAAATTCTAAACGAAGCTGCGTAGCTGATAAGCTGATCATATTAGCCATTTCGGCTTTGCGTTTTCCTAGCAGCTCCATGATAGCACCCAGCGTGCTTTCATGCAGGTCACAGATTAAAAACTCGATTGGTTCACATTTAACCCCATCGATCATTTTATAGATAACTTCGGGTTTAGAAACCTGAAGCTCATACCCTTCCCGGCGCATATTTTCAATTAAAATGGAAAGATGAAGCTCTCCCCTGCCGGACACTTGAAAACAATCGGCTGAGTCTGTCTCGGCAACCCTTAGACTGACATTCGTCTCGACTTCTTTAAAAAGACGCTCACGCAACTTCCGAGAGGTTACGAAATGCCCTTCTCGTCCGGCGAAAGGACTGTTGTTAACCATAAAATTCATGGACAAGGTGGGCTCGTCAACTTCTATGGTTGGCAAGGCTTCAGGGCTTAAGGCACAGGCCACGGTCTCGCCGATATTGGCACTGGTCAAACCTGTCAGTGCTACAATCTCTCCGGCTGAAGCTTCGGGAACGTCTTGCCGTTTCAACCCTTCAAAAATCATAACTTTTCCGACCTTGACCCGTTCAAAGCTCTCATCCCGCTTAATTAAAGTTACATTTTCATTTTGGTGAACCGTCCCCCGCACAATTCGGCCAACGGCGATTTTGCCGACATAATCATCGTAGTCCAGCGTGGTAACCAGCATCTGAAACGGTGCTTCGAGATCAACGACCGGAGCAGGAATGTGCTCTAAGATGACTGAGAAGAGCGGCACTAAAGAATCCTCCAGAGAATCGGGCGCGAGTCCGGCTATCCCGGCCCGTGCTGAAGCATAAACGACTGGGAAATCCAACTGATCGTCTTCGGCACCGAGCTCAATAAAGAGGTCTAAGACTTCATCGACCACTTCGGCCGGGCGAGCATCCGGCCGGTCAATCTTGTTAATCACCACAATAGGAACAAGCTTGAGTTCTAAAGCTTTCCGCAAAACAAAACGAGTCTGTGGCATCGGGCCTTCAAAGGAATCGACAATGAGCAATACCCCATTGACCATTTGTAAGACACGCTCGACTTCACCTCCGAAGTCAGCATGCCCCGGTGTATCAATAATATTAATCTTTGTCCCTTGCCAGTGAACGGCAGTGTTTTTTGATAAAATGGTAATTCCACGTTCACGCTCTAAATCATTGGAATCCATGACGCGTTCAATTACTTGTTGGTTCGCTCGGAAGGTTCCGCTCTGTTTCAGCATAGCATCAACAAGCGTGGTTTTTCCGTGATCAACGTGAGCAATAATTGCAATATTTCTTAAATTTCGAGTTTCCATAGTTGGGTTGAGTTCCTTTCTTTCACTAAGATAAAAGCACACGGATTAAAGATATCATAGTTATGTATTAAATTCAAGTAAAAAACTAAGTCCGGCAAATACCGAACTTAGTTTTTCAGACTTTGAGGCTTATCCGTTAACTTTGTGTTAATCTTGAGTTAATCTTATATTAATTTTGAGATTAACTTGTATTTATTGATTACTTGTATTTGCTTCTGCGCTCGCGGCTGCTAAGTTAATCGGGCGAATCGGCATGACTGTCGAAATCGCATGTTTATAAACCATCTGCTGTCTACCTTCAAACTCGATCACAACTGTAAAATTATCAAATCCTTTGATAAGTCCCTTTAGTTGAAACCCGTTAACCAAGTAAATGGTCACAGGAAGGTTTTCCTTGCGTACTTGATTTAAAAAGGTATCTTGTAAATTGATGGGCGATTTATTCATATATTTACCTCCATCACCTTATAATGCTTCGATGTCTATTCTACACGAGTTTGACAGGCTCTGCAAGTCTGGACGATAGACTTGACAATTACATTCAGCTCAGACTCTATATTGTACCAACTGATTCGCGGATCGCGGCGAAACCAAGTCAATTGGCGTTTGGCAAAGTGGCGGGTATCCCTTTGCAGTAAGCGCAGCATTTCCGGTTGGGTGACTAATCCTTTCAGATGCCAGAGCGCGTGACGATAGCCAATGCTTTGAAACGGTTTTAAGGTTGGAGCATAACCAGCGGCCAGGAGAGTTAACGTTTCCTCAATTAGCCCCTGGGAAAGCATCGCAACGCAACGTTGATTGATTCGGGCGTAGATGACGTCACGAGGAGCCGTTAGTCCGATATAAACAACCTCAGCGTCAAGCGGCTGGTATTGATCATCTCGAAATTGACGTTGGCTGGAGAGGGTTTTACCGGTTAACTCCCAAACCTCCAGGGCCCGGATAATCCTAAATACATCGTTGGGGTGGAGCTGTTCTGCTGTTACCGGATCACGTTTTTTCAGTACCTCGTGCAGTTCCAAGTTCCCAAATAAATCGACGAACTCTTTCCATTTAGACCGAATTTCCTCAGATCCGTGTTGAGAGAAGTCATAGGGATCGAGCAAGGAACGAACATAAAGCCCGGTTCCGCCGACCACAATCGGAACATGGCCGCGGCCCCTAATCTCTTTAATCAAAGAAGTGGCTAACAACTTAAATTGAGCTACGGTAAAGGGCTCTGCGGGATCTAAAAAATCAATCAGGTGATGCGGGACGAGTTGGAGTTCCGCTGCGGAGGGCTTTGCTGAACCGATATCCAGTTTTTGATAGACCTGAACAGAATCCCCGGAAATAATTTCTCCGCCGATTTCCTGGGCCAGAGCGATCCCGAGCGCAGACTTGCCGACTCCGGTCGGGCCGATAATGATTACCAGTGGATCCACCAAACCATCCCCTATTATATAAAAATAATGCCATAATCAACGGGACTGTACCGGCCGCCGAGAAGTATCTCAAAGCCAAGGCGACTGAACTCGGAGCTGTTTTTTCGTTCCTTTAGGACAACCCGCTGACGGGCAATGCGACAAGCTTCTAAGACAGCCTTGGGTTGAAGCGGACTATGGTCTGACCATTGATGTAAAGGCTGAATTGAGTCCGACTGTTTACGGGTGTGGCGAAACATGGGATCAAAATAAACAACATCGACAGAGTTAGAAGGTATCCTGCTGAGGAAATTACGGTGTTCTCCCCAGTGAACTTCGATTTGCTGGGCTGCTTGGGCCAAAGCCGCCCAAGCTTCTTGCTTATCCGCATTTTTAGCGTCGGTAATTAGCTCTTGAAAATGGTTTAAACCATCCTGAACCATGGCGGCTAGGATTGGAGATTGTTCGATGGCCAAGACACGTCCCTTATCGCCGACAGCCCAAGCTCCAATCAGGGCATCGGTCCCTAAACCCAGAGTCGCATCGATTAAAGAGTCTCCGATCTGCAATTGAGTCGCTTCTAAAAAACGATCAGACCCGCCACGCAAGAGATTAATCAGTCGAATGAGAGCCATACTCGGATGAAAAGC
>Ga0326727_10002037_pt1 | contig 71524 bp, 59 predicted proteins | sample MB2enrmetagenome_FD_207643 | JGI IMG/M metagenome (GOLD analysis project Ga0326727, IMG submission 207643) | Lab enriched peat soil microbial communities from McLean, Ithaca, NY, United States - MB29MY | ecosystem: Environmental > Terrestrial > Soil > Wetlands > Peat | place: USA: New York... | reverse complement strand
GATATTTGAAATTTTCGGAAGGGGGCAACCGCCGGCCACTCGAACAGGAGAACCACAAAAGGCTCACGTCGGCTCTTCAGAAAATTTCAAATATCTTTGGCTAGGATTAGGATTAAGATTAAGATTAAGAGCGACTTAAAAATGAAATCTGCCTGCCGCCTTTTCCTTTGTCTTCTGGCTATTTGCGCGCCGGCGCGGGCCGCCCCGCTGCACAAGGTGCAAACCGGCGATCCGGCGGCCGCGCGCGCCATCCTCGCCGCCGGCGGCCGGCTGATCGCCGATTACGGCGGCTACAAACTTTTTGAATCGCCGCTGACCAACGGCCTCCAAGTGCGCGACAACTACAACTGCATTCTCCTCAATGCCGGCCCGCTTGACACCTCCTTGCCCGCCGTGCGCGCGCTGCGGCGGCGGCAGGGCGCTTTCGCGGGCCGGCGGCTGCACCTGGTGCAATTCGCCGGGCCGGTCCAGCCCGCCTGGCGGCAGGCCCTGCTGGAAACCGGGGCGCAAATTGTCAACTATATTCCACAAAACGCCTACCTCCTCTATGGCGACGCCTCCGCCTTGGCGCGCGTCCAATCTCTCGCCCTTGCCGCCATCCAGTGGGACGGCCCGTACGCGGACGCCTACAAGACACATCCCGCCGCGCGCGCCTGGAAAACAAACCTTTTCGCCGTCCAACTGGTGGAGGACCCGCCCGCCAACGCCACAACGCTGGACCTGCTTTCGCCCGTCGCGCCGCCGCGGCACGTCCTGCGATTTGTCAACGTCATCGCGCGCGTGGCGCCGGCGGATTTGGAGCGCGTCGCCGCGCGGCCCGACGTCCTTTCCATCCAGCCGTGCCTGCCGGCGCGAAAGCTGGATGAACGGCAGGATCAAATCGTGGCCGGAAACCTTTCGGGCAGCGCGCCCTTCGGACCCGGTTACCTGGCCTGGCTGGCCGGCAAAGGGTTCACCCAGGCACAATTCGACGCCTCGGGCTTTGTCGTGGACGTGAGCGACAGCGGGATAGACGGCGGCACAACTTCTCCAAACCACTTCGGCCTCTACGCCCAAGGCGACACCAACGCGGCCAGCCACGTCGTGTACGCCCGCCTGGAGGGAACGCCCGACAGCCCCAGCACACTGGCCGGTTGCGACGGCCACGGCACGATCAACGCCCACATTATCGGCGGCTACGACAACGGGACGGCCTTTCCCTTCGCCGACGGCGCGGGCTACGCTTACGGACTGGGCGTCTGCCCGTTTGTGCGCCTGGGATCGTCGGTGATCTTTGATCCCGATTACTGGACCAGCCCCGACTTCACACAATTGGAGTCCCAGGCCTCCCACGACGGCGCGCGCATCAGCAACCACAGTTGGGGTTACTACAACGCCGACGGCGTCTATGGCATCTACGGCGTCGCCGCACAGGAATTCGACGCCCTGGTGCGCGACGCCCAGCCCGACGGCTCGCCTTTCCCGGCGCCGGGCAACCAGGAAATGGTCATTGTTTTCTCGGCCGGAAACTACGGGCCGGACAGCCAGACCATAACCGAACCGGGCACCGCCAAAAATGTCCTCACCGTGGGCGGCTCCGACAACGTCCAGCCCTTCGGCGGTTACGACAGTTGCGGCGTGGGCGATACCGACGCGGACAACGCCAACAACGTCCCCGCCTTTTCCTCGCGCGGTCCGTGCCAGGATGGCCGTCACAAGCCCGATCTGCTCGCGCCCTCCACTCACGTCACCGGCGGCGTGATTCAGGCGCCGGCTCCCGGTCCCCTCGGCACGGCGGACCCCTGTTACAACGGCGACAGTGTGTGCGGCGGGGTTGACAGCATATTCTATCCGCCCGGCCAGCAGTTTTACACCGCCTCCTCCGGCACCAGCCACTCCGCCCCCTGCGTGGCGGGCGCAGCCGCGCTTCTGCGGCAATTCCTCCTTAACATTTCCTTCGCCCCTCCCTCCCCGGCCATGACCAAGGCCTTCCTGATGAATTCCGCCCGTTACCTCACTGGCTCCGGCGCCAACGATTCTCTTTGGTCCGATGCGCAGGGCATGGGCGAACTGGACCTCGGCGCCGCCTTCGACGGCACTCCCCGCGTCTTGCGCGACCAACTGCCCGGCGACACCTTCACCGCCAGCGGCCAGTCTTGCTCGTTCTCCGGCTCCGTCGCCGACACCAATCTTCCCTTCCGCGTCACCCTCGCCTGGACCGACGCGCCCGGCAACACGGAAGGCAGCGCCTATAACAACGATCTCGACTTGACAGTCAGCGCCGGCGGCCAAACGTACTTGGGCAACGTGTTCAGCGGCGCGTGGTCGGTCCCCGGCGGCTCGGCCGACCTGGCGGACAACGTCGAGAGCGTTTTCCTGCCGGCGGGTGTGTCGGGCGCGTTCACCGTCACCGTCGCCGCCACGAGCATCAATTCCATCGGCGTGCCCAACCCCAGCAACGGGCTGACACAGGACTTCGCGCTGGTCATTGACAACGCCGAGGGCGTGGGGCCGCCCGTGATCTCCTCAGCGGGCGCGGTGCTGACCGCCGAGAATTGCCTGCCCACCAACGGCGTCATTGACCCCGGCGAAACCGTCACGGTCAATTTCGCGCTGCAAAACATCGGCACAGTCAATACGACCAATCTCGTTGCCACCCTCCTGCCCGGCGGCGGCATCAACTCACCCGGCGGTCCGGCGCTATTCGGCGCGTTGCCGGCGGGCGGCGCTCCGGTCTCCGCGCCGCTGACTTTCACCGCCGGCGGCGTTTGCGGCGGCGTCATCACGGCCACCCTCCAACTTCAGGACGGCCCGGCCAGTCTCGGTTCGCTCCCCTTCACTTTTCAACTCGGACGATTCGTTCCCGCCGTCTCGCTGTCGCAGAATTTCGACGGCGTGACACCGCCCGCGCTGCCGGCCAATTGGACCACTGTGACCGAGGGCGGCCAGTCACCCTGGATCACCACCAACGCCGCCGCCGACACCTTCACTAATGCGGCCTTTGCCCAAGCCACGACCAACGCCGGCATCGCCGACCTGCTCTCGCCCTCCATCCCGATTGCCACGCCCTCGGCCCGGTTGTCTTTCCGCAACGACTACGACCTGGAGATCAATCCGTACACGTCGTGGGAGGCCTTTGACGGCGGCGTGCTGGAAATTCAAGTCGGCACCAACGCCTTCGCTGACATCCTGGCCGCCGGCGGGCAATTCGTCACCAACGGCTATAATCGGACCATCGCGCCAACCAGCGCCAGTGACAATCCGCTGGCCAACCGGCAGTGTTGGAGCGGGAACTCCGGCGGCTTCGTCACCACCATCGTCAATCTGCCCGCCGCCGCCGCCGGCCAGAACGCGCAGTTGCGATGGCGTTGCGCCACCGACACCGGCAACGCCTACGGCTCCGTCGGTTGGTGGATTGACTCCGTCACCATCTACGACGGCGGCACCTACACTTGTTGCGACGGCCCCTGGGAGCCGTTGATTGGCCAGCCGCGCATTTCGGGCACCAATTACATCTTCACCATTCCAACGGCCACCAATCAAACCTACGTTGTCGAATACAGCACCGCCCTCTCCGGCGCCGTCTGGACGCCGCTTCAAACATTCCCCGGCGACGGCGCCCTCCAAACCATCACCAACGCCCTCACTTCATCCCAGGCCTTCTACCGCATCCGCGGCTATCTGGCGCAATAGACCTTAACGGCTTTACCTCCAGCCGGCTTTCCGGTAACATCCCGGTCATGGCATTATCAGAAGACGACAAGCGATTGCTCAAAGAACTTTTTAACCGGTGCAATCCCCACGAGCCGTTGCTGCCGGGCGATCCCCGGTATCAGCCCATTTATGACGGTGTTCATTGTGAGGACCCGGTTGCCCGCCTGAGGACTCACATCGAATGGGCTGGGGCTGAGAGTTTGCAGTTTTTCTCCGGATTCAGCGGCTCGGGAAAAACAACCGAGCTGTATCGTTTGCGCCGCGATTTGGAAAACAACGGCGTCCTTGTGCTTTACGCCAACGCGCTTGATTATTTGGGCACGCAGGTGCCCGTGGACATCTCGGATATGTTATTGGTTGTCGCGGGAGCATTTAGCGACAGTCTTAAGACTGATCATGGGATAGATCTCGGCAGCGAGTCTTGGTGGGGACGTATCACAAACTATTTGACAAGAACATCCATCGCTGTGACAGAAGCGACAGCGAAGATTGAGACGGAGAGTCCTGCCAAAGAAATAGCCGGCGGGTTGACGGGTGGGGTTGAACTCAAGTTTGCGCTGAAAGAGTCAGCCACTTTCCGCAAGAAACTTCGGGCCTTTCTCGAAAACCGGCTCGTCGAACTGAAAAAGGAGGTCAACAAATTCATTGAAGAGGGCGTCCAAGCATTGCGGGGCAGAAACCGTCCTGATGCCCCGATTGTCCTGATCTTCGATCAGCTTGAAAGGCTTGGCAACGAGAGGGAAGTCATAGTCAGCCTCAAACGTGTTTTCTCAGGCCACTTGGAAAAATTGAGACTGCCTCTTGTCCATGTCATTTACACTGTTCCACCCTGGCTCCCCTTGGTGCTCCATGGCGTGGACATGGAACTGCTTCCCTGCTTGCGTCTCTGGGAAAACAATCCCGGTCGAACCCATAACAAACCGGTTTGGAGCGCGGCCCGAAAGCTGATTGGACGGCGTCTCAAGGAGGATGGTTATGCCCGGTTGTTTGGCGTCGATTCCGCCTCAGCAGACGGTCTGGCGGACCGGGTGATTCAGGCAAGCGGGGGACATTTCCGAGATTTGTTACGACTGATCCGCGAGGTTCTTTTGCGAATTCAGACGCAGGCCCAAAAATTACCCGTCTCAGATGCCGTCATTGCGGGAGCAATTCAGCGTGTGCGGGAAACTTATCTGCCGCTCTCGGTCGAGGTTGCGGCGCATCTCTCGTTGATTGCAGAGACACGCGCCTGCACCCTGGAAAATAGCAGTCCCGACCAGGTACTGCTGATTAGTGATCTGCTGGATGGGCACCTTATCCTTTACTTTTCCAACGACGAGGAATGGTACGATATTCATCCTCTCGTCCGGGATGAAGTCGCGAAGATCATTCAACGTTCCAAAAAATAATTCTTTGTGGCGGTAGTCGGATTACAAATTGATCATGAGGTCCTTCGGTTTTTTGGCGAGGCGGCCTTTGAAGATTGGAAGCTGTTCGAGGCTCATTTTGATTTGTCGGACGGTTTCGCCTTGCTCGTGCTCCTGCTTCCGGGCGCCGCCGGAGCCACGGTCTGCGAACAAGCCTTGGCCGAACGTCTTGCCAAGGACAACCTCCGGCTGGAACGCATTCGCTTCTCTTCCGCCTCGGAAATCATCCGGCTGGGCGAATGGCTGCTGGACCTGAACCCGGATGGCGTCGGCGGTGTTTGGATCAGTCTCTTCAGTCCCGAACGCGCCGACGATGCCTGGATGGCCGCCTGCCGCAAAATGTTCGCTGTGCTGAATCTGCATCGCAACCGCATTCTCCAAGCCTTGCCCGTTCCTCTGATCTTTGTCGGCGAACCCTGGCTGCAACAAGTCTTTCGAGAGGCCGCCCCGGATTTCTGGTCGGTCCGCTCCACGGTGGTGCGCTTGCTGCCGCAAAGTGAACCGGATGAGTCTCGCCTTGAGGGAACTCCAATGGAGAGCCAAAAGGCGCTCATCGGAGTTGAGGCGGCGGGCGACCCCGACTACACACTTCAACAGGCACATCGTTTCGCCCACCGCCCAGACCTGGCATTACAGCGGGCGGAGCTTCTTATGAGGGCGGCGGCGGGGTTTTGCGAAAATGCCCGTTTGGAATTGGCCGAATCGTGCTTGCGCGAGGGACTAGACGCCTTGGCAAATGCATCGGAAATGAAACAACAGCCTCGTGCCAATGTTATGCGCGCGGCGGTCCTGAATAATCTGGCCACGGTCCTCAGTAAGCTTGGACACCGCGAGGAGGCACTGGCAAAAAGCCAAGAGGCCGTGCGCATATATGAGCAACTCGCCCAGGCACGACCGGACATGTTCCTGACCAACTTGGCCGTTTCTCTGAACACTCTGGTTGTCGCTTTGAGTCATTTGGACCGGCGCGAAGAAACACTGGCCAAAGCGCGGGAGTCCGTGAGGATTCGACAGCAACTTGCCCAGGCACGACCGGGTGCGTCCGTGCCTGACTTGGCAGGCTCGCTCAACAATCTGGCCAACGCATTGAGCGCTTTGGGTCGGCGTGAGGAGGCGCTGACCACAGCGCAGGAAGCCGAGCGGATTTATGAGCAACTGGCTAAGACACAACCGGACACGATCTTGCCTGACTTAGCTATGTCGTTGAGCACACTGGCCAACAAATTGAGCGATTTGGGTCGGCACGAGGAGGCACTGGCTAAAGCGCACGAGTCCGTGCGGATACGACGGCAATTGGCCCAAGCGCGACCGGATGCATTCATGTCCGACTTCGCCATGTCGCTCGGCAATCTAGCCAACATTTTGAGCGATTTGGGTCGGCGCGAGGAGGCGCTGGCCAAAGCGCAGGAGGCCTTTCGAATTTATGAGCAACTGGCCAAAGCCCGGCCTGACGCGTTTGATCCAGATTGGGCAAGGTCCATAGGTGTGAGAGGAAAGTGCCTCAAGGCGATGGGGGACAGTCACGAGGCAGCGGCAGCATCGCTGCAGGCACTAAAAGTCCTCGCGCCCCATTTCTTGCGAACGCCCGCCACGCACGCAAGTTTGATGACTTGGCTTCTCGATAATTATCTGGAAGACACCAAGGCCATCCAACAGGAGCCGGACAGGAATCTCGTTGGACCCATTCAAGAACAACTGGAAAAGCTCAACCAGAGTCAATCAAAAGGCTGATTCCAGACCATCGCGAATGCCCTCACGTTTTCCCGTGTCTGCGTATTCTGCTTATTCTGCGGTTGTCAAGTGTTTGAACCATGGGGCGTTGACATGCGATTTCCCGTCTCTGCCCCGCCATCCTGAAAGGTTCTGCTGTTTTGCCAAATCCTTTGCCACAATGGAACGCAAAGAACACATAGATAAGAGCTTACGTTGTTTGTTCCTTTTGTGATCCTTGCAGTGCAATCCTGAAAAGCTCTGCATTTTTAACAAAACTGTTGCCACGAAAGAACAAGGAACACATAGACAGGAGCTTATGTCGTTTATTCTTTTGTGATCCTTGTGTTCCTTTGCGGCCAATTCGTCTTTGGTTGCGGCTTGCCGCGCTGTGCTCCTTTGTGGCCGATTCATCTTCGGGAAAATCTCTGACCGCGGCTTTCGGAAGAAAGCATGGGACCTTCTTCGATGATGATAACCCGCACAACGGCAGCAGCTTACAGACCATGCCTCTTCTCAGGGGCTGTTTTTGGCGGAAAAATCGGGCCAATTTGCAGAAAATGAGGGGTCCGGCGGAAATTATTTTGCACTTTTTTTCGTGTTTTTTCGTGTTTTCGGGATTTTTCCCGCCGCAAGCCATTGTGTTTCAAGGACAAGCGGCGGTCCAACCCCTCCAAAAAAAATCGTGCCTAAAACACTACCGTAGGTTTTCGGTCCGATCGGCGATGTGCCATAATCAGCGCATGAAAGTTGAAAACAACAACTGGAAGACAGGGCAACAGGCAAAATGGGGGCAGAAAAATCTCCGGTCCTTATCTTTTTGCCCCCATCTTTTTGCCTTTCCCATTCCGAGGGGCCAGACGCACCAGTCAAGCCGGGCCGCACCTGTTTTGCCAGCGGGGGCTGAAGCCAGATCAAACCTAATCAAAGTCAATCAAACCTAATCAAAGTGAAAAACACAGATCAAAGCGATGCCCGATCCCCAGCCAAAGTGGCAGCGGCGTCCCGCCGCTGTTGTTGCAAGTTGCGATCAATCGCGCTTAATTGCGCTTAATTGCACTTAATTAAACCAAAAAAATGAAAAATCTCTGTGTCACTCACCACTCGCCAATCGTCACTAACCACTGACCACTAATTATGACACGCTCCATCCTGGCACTCTTGGGCGCCCTGCTGCTGGCGTTGCCGCCTTCGGCCCCGGCCGCCAATTTCCATGTCGCTCCCAGCGGCAATGACGACAACGCCGGAACGCCCAAAGCCCCCTTCCGCACCATCCAACATGCCGCCGATCGGGCGCAACCAGGCGACGTGATCACCGTGCATGAAGGCGTCTATCGCGAACGCATCAGCCCCCCGCGCGGCGGCCAGTCCGATACCCGGCGCATTGTCTATCAGGCCGCGCCGGGCGAGAAGGTCGAGATCAAGGGGTCGGAACTGGTCCGCAACTGGGTGAAGGTCCAGGAGGATGTCTGGAAGGTCACGCTGCCCAATTCGTTCTTCGGCGCTTTTAATCCCTACGGCGACTTCATCCACGGCGACTGGTTCGATCCCATGGGCCGCGAGCATCACACCGGCGCTGTCTATCTCAACGGCCAGTGGCTGATCGAGGCGGCCAGGCTGGATGACGTCCTCCAGCCCGCGACCGCCACGCCGCTCTGGTTCGGCCGGGTGGACGGGCAGACCACCACCATCTGGGCGCAGTTCAAGGGCGTTGACCCCAACGGGCAACAGGTGGAGATCAACGTGCGCCGCACCGTCTTCTATCCCGAAAAGCCCGGCATCAACTACCTGACCGTGCGCGGCTTCATCATGCGCGACGCGGCCACGCCGTGGGCGCCGCCCACCGCCGAACAGATCGGTTTGATGGGCACGCATTGGAGCAAGGGCTGGATCATCGAGAGCAACACCATCAGCCACTCCATCTGCTCGGGCATCACTCTGGGAAAATACGGCGACCAGTGGGACAATACCTCGGCCAACACCGCCGAGGGCTACGTCAAGACCATCCAACGCGCCCTCACAAACGGCTGGAATAAAGAGAACATCGGCCACCACGTCGTCCGCAACAACACCATCTTCGACTGCGAGCAGACCGGAATCTGCGGCAGCCTGGGCGCCGTTTTCAGCCGCATCACCGGCAACCACATCTACAATATCTGGACCCGGCGGCGCTTCGCCGGCGCGGAGATGGCGGGCATCAAACTCCACGCCGCCATTGACGTTTTGATCAAAAACAACCGCATCCACAATGCCGGCCTCGGCATGTGGATGGACTGGATGGCCCAGGGCACCCGCATCACCGGCAACCTCTGCTATGACAACAGCTCCGACGACCTTTTCATGGAGGTTGACCACGGGCCTTTCGTGGTGGACGACAACCTCTTCCTCTCCGGCAACAGCTTGCTGGACGTCTCCGAGGGCGGCGCCTACGCTCACAACCTGATGACCGGCAGGATACACTGCCAGCCCGAACTGGGCCGCTCGACCCCCTTCCTTCAGGCGCACTCGACGGCGCTGGCCGGCCTGAGCAAAACCGAGGGAGGAGACGATCGTTTCTACAACAACATCCTGGCCGCCGGCGGAGGGGGAAAGCCGTCCGGCAATGTCGCCGGATTCGGTCTCTGTGTATTTGACAAAAGTGCCTCGCCCCTGCGGACGGGAGGCAACGTGTACGGCAACGGTGCGCGGCCTTATGCCGGGGAAACGAACTTCGTCCAGGCCCAAATGGATCCCGCGGTGAAAGTCGTTGAGCAAGGCGGACACGTCATCCTCCACCTCAATCTTGGACCGGAGTTGAAACAGGCGCGCACCTCACTGGTCACAACCGCCCTTCTGGGCCAGGCCCGCGTTCCGGGCCTTGCTTATCAAAACGCCGACGGTTCGCCGCTGAAGCTGGACGCCGACTATTTCGGCGCGAAAAGAAACGCCGCGCATCCTTCCGCCGGCCCTTTTGAGAATCCCGGGCAGGGGAATCTCATGCTCAAAGTATGGTGATCAGCCGGCCCTCAGACGTAGAGCGCGGCCTGCAGGTCGCGCACGACGACGCTCATGTAGGGGTAACGCTCCGACATGTCGCGCTCCAGGCACTTGAGAATGATCTTCTCCATGGCGGGGGGAATGTCGGCGTTCAATTCGCGCGGAGGGGTCAGTTCGTTGTTCAATTGTTTGCGCAGAATCTCGTCGGGCGTGTCGCCGGGGAACGGTTTGGCGAAGGTCAGCACCTCGTAAGCCGTCACGCCAAAGGCGAAGATGTCCGCCCGCTGGTCCAGGGCCAGGTGTTGCAAGTGTTCGGGCGCCATGTAGGCGGGGGTGCCCGGATTGCCGGGCATCTTGCGCGGCTCCTCCGGCTTGGGTTGCGCCAGATCGAAGTCTATCAACCGCACGCGGGCGTTGCGCGTGACCAGGATGTTTTCCGGCTTGAAGTCCAGGTGGATGAACCCGCTCTCATGCACCTGTTCCAGACCCCGCGCCATGTCAATTATAATTTGGGCCACGTTCTCCGCCAGCACCTCGTCGGTCCGGCCGATGAGCATTTTGAGGTTGGATGCCTCCACGTATTCCATCAGCAGATAAGGACGCCCTTCGATCTTGCCGTGCTCGATGTAGCCGACGACGTTTTCGTTGTGGTGGATTTGGGAAAGGACCTTGCAGCCGTGGAAGAAGCGCCGCCGTTCGGTGAAATTGAACAGCGACGTGTCAATCATACGGCGCAGCGCGAAGGGCTGGCTTTGCGAATCGGTCGCCAGCCATATTTCCGCCACACCGCCCCGGTTGATCAATTCCTGCAGGTAGAAGCGCCCAAACCGTCCGGGTTGGTCCGCCGGTTCGCGATTCTGCTCAGTTTTCCCAAACCGCATAATATCCGTGGCATTATGCCACAAGAGGGCGCAATCACATGCCAAATCGCCGCCTTTGGCAAGACCGCTTTTGCGACGATTCATCATTCGGATCGCCGCCAGATTATGATTAAGATTAGGATTAGGAATAGGAGAGGCCGGCCGGACAAGAGAATGCGCCTGCAAGATGGCAAGGGGCGCGCCGTATTGGAGATGTGGCGGGAACCGGCTTCGAAGCGAAGGACGCCAAGGAGGGCCGGGAACTGCCGATTGAATGAAAGAAGACACATAAGGGTCTAATTCAAAAAGAAGCGAACAATTGACGTAAAGGCTTTATATGAAGAGATTTATGAAAACTTCCTCGGCTGCCGCGCTGGTGCTGGCAATGACGGCATTCGGCTCCATGCAGGCTCGCGCGGGTGGTTGGGCCGTGGCGGGAGGCGTCTTGGGCGGGTTGGCTGCCGGAACAGTCATTGGCGCGACCGTCGCCAGTGCCGCGGCGCCCGCTTATTACGCGTATCCGGCGCCCGTCTATGCCTCACCGGCGTATTACGCCCCGGCCCCGGCACCAGCGGTGGTTGCGTCGCCGCCGGTCGTCGCGGTGGCGCCCGCGCCGCCTTACTATTATGCGCCGCGGGTGGTTTACACGGCGCCCTATCCGTATGCTTGCGGCTATCCGTATGTCCGCGTGGGTTGGGGATGGGGGCCGCGCTATTGTTACGGCGGGCGTTATTACCATCACTATCGCCGTTAAGAAGCTTCTATGTCTCCGGCTGGGTCGGGGCGGGGTTTTGACTCGATGGTGGGCAGCGGCTTCAAAAGGTAAGTCAGGGCTTTGACGGCCAATTCCATCATCAGGAAGGGCTTGGCAATCAGGTCGTTGCCGCCGGAAAGGGAGGACTGGGCGCGGATTTCAAATTTGGTCAGGCTGGTGACAAAGATCACGGGAGTCGTCTTGTTGGTGGGGAGCTTGCGCAATTCGGAGCAAAGCTGGAAGCCGTTCAAGCCGGGCATCTCGGCATCCAGAAAGATCAAATCGAAAGCGTTCTCCTTCAAAACCGTCAGCGCCACGGTTGAATCTTCCATCGCAATGCACCTCAGATTGGCCTTGCCCAGCGCGACGGAGATGATGCGCCGGGAAATGGGTTCGTCGTCCACGGCGAGGATCAAAACAGACTCGGGAATCTCCTGCGGCAACCGGGTCAGATCGCGAAACAAGAGGTTCAGGCAGTCGGAGGCGTGCGCAATGGTGCGCAACACCGAGCTGGTCATCTGGCTGGGCTTCTTGTGCAGGTCCTTGATCAGCGCGTCCAACGCCCCCGAAAGATGGGAGATGCGGCTGAACCCGGTGATCCCCGCCAAGCTGGCCAGCGAAGAGACCGAACCGGCCAGATCGTGCAGCAGTTTCAATTGATCGGTTGTGCTCTTGCTTCTAATGAGCGCGCCGACCCGCTCGCGCAGTTCGGCCTGGATTTGCGGCGCCCGTTTGAGGAATTCCTGGCGGATTTCGATGCGGAAGCCCGGCCCGTAGGCGGCGGGCTGGGAGCCAGGAGGCTCGGCGCGCTTCGACTCTTCAACCCGCTGCCGCTCGACATTCCGCGAGATCGAACGGAATGGCGGCGGGGCGGTCTTGCCAAAAAAGGCCGGTTTGGCCGGCTCGGACGGAGCGGTTCGCTCATTTTCCTTGGCAAGCGTCGGCCAGGTCGGGGCGGTGCCTTTTGACGGCGGCAAATCCAGGCTGACCTTGAGCTTGGGCGCGGCAGTGGTGGAAGGCTCTTCCTGCCAGGGCGGCGGCTGGGAAGAGGCGGGCTGGGCCGGGCCGGCTGATATGGAAGGGGGCAAATCCGCTTTGACGTTCAGGTTCGCCGCGTCGGGAGCCGCCGAGTCGGTCGCGTCCAACGCTCCTTTGGGTAGCGCAATGGTCCCGAACTTGGGAGTGAAGCCGGTGTTTTCGCCGCTGAGTATCTGCTCGACCAACTCCAGCGCCAGGTTGGGCGTGCAGTCCATTTTGGAAACGCACTTGGTCGCCCCCGCCTTCCATGCCTCCTTGGCCAGGTCGGGCCGGTAAAAGCTGGAGATCACTATAATGGGCACCAGGCGGAACTCCGGCCAGGCCCGAATCTGGCGGATGACTTCCACCCCGTCAATGCCGGGCAACCCGATGTCCACCTGGATGATATCGGGCTTGAAAACGGGCAGCAGACTCAGGGCGGCGGCCCCTTCCTCCGCCGTTTCGACTTGATAGCCGGCCAATTCAAATTTGCGGCGGTAAATCGAGCGAACAATCAACTCGTCCTCGATGATTAAAATCTTTTTCATCCGATGGCCTTACGGAGCGGGATTGTGCCGGAGATAGTCGTCCATGTAACGGCGGATGATTTCCAATTGCGCGGCGGCCTGGGCAAAGCAATCCGGGGCGCCGCGCAAGTGGCCCTCTTTGGCGTTGTGCTCCATTTGGCGCAGCGGGGGAACGATGGAGGACATTCCGCAGGCCAGGCTGGAGCCGGCCAGCTTGTGGGAAAGATGATCCACTTCCGGCACGTCCTCTGCCTGGATCGCCTTTTCCAGGCCCGCCATGATTTCAGCGGCCTGGCCGAAATAAAGGCCGACCAATTCGCGCAGCAATTCGACACTGCCGTCGCAGGCGGATTGGAGTTGTTCCAAGTCCACCACCGGATTGGCGGCGCCGCCTTGTGATTCAGGTTCTTTCAATGGCTTTGATGTTGGCGAATGTACGTTCCCACTTTGTCCCGTGTCAATTCCAGATGGCGGCTGGCGCGGTCGTATAATTCCTCGGCGTTGTCCAGATGGCCTTGCTTGCCCCGCTTCTCCAATTCGCGCAAGGGCGGCACCATGGCCGACATGCCGCAGGCCAGGCTGGCGCCAACCAGTTTGTGGGCGAAATGATCGACATCCTTGGCGGAGCCGGAATTGATGGCGGCGCGCAGGCCGTTCATCAGATCCTTGGCCTGGGCAAAATAAAGGTCCACCAGTTCCTGCACCATTTTCGGATCGTCGTTGGCCGCCGCTTCCAGCCGCTCGACATCCAGCAGGTCTTGGTTGCCCGTGCTCTCCGCCGGCAGCAATTCGCTGTCTCCGTCCGTCTCCTCCGCCAGGGCCGCGGCTTGAGAGCGGGCCAGGGCCGCCTTCAAATCGGAGTCTTTGACCGGCTTGGAGAGGTAGTCGTTCATGGCGGCTTCCAGGCACTTTTCGCGGTCCCCTTGCATGGCGTTGGCCGTCATGGCGATGATATAGACGGGCTTTCCCCCTTCGACCTGCTCGCGGAAGCGGATTTGGCGGGAGGCTTCATAGCCGTCCATGTGCGGCATCTGGCAATCCATGAGGATGACGTCGTAATGGGCGCGCTTGGCGGCTTCCAGCGCCTCCATGCCGTTGGAGGCCACATCCGGGCTGTAGCCCAGCTTGCGCAACTGGGCGACGGCGACCTTCTGATTGATCACGTTGTCTTCGGCCAAAAGAACGCGCAGGGGCGCGGGTGGCGGCGCGCCGCTCTCCGGCTGGGCCGCGCCGGGCTTGCGCGGCAGAGTGCGCATTCCTGTCAAGCATTCGTAGAGGCGCGCTTGCTTGACGGGCTTGACCAGGCAGGCGTCAATGCCGATGCGCTCCAGTTGCTCGTCGCTCATCATCTGGCCCAAAGAAGTTAAAATGATCACGCGCGCGCGGGCCAGGCGCGGATCGGCCTTGATCACTTCGGCCAGGGAAATGCCGTTCATGCCCGGCATGTGCATGTCCAGCAACACGACGTCGAACCGGTGGTCGGTGGAGTCCTGGAGTTTTTCCAGCGCTTCCTGCGCCCCGGCGGCGCAAGTGGCCCGGATGCCCCAGGCCTGCATCTGGTCCTCCAGGATGCGCCGATTGGTGTCGTTGTCGTCCACGATCAACACGTGGAGGTTGCTCAGATTGACCGCCTCCGGAGCGGCTTTGGCCGGAGTCGGCTGCTTTTCAAACCGGGCGGTGAACCAGAAAGTCGAACCCTGCCCCGGCGTGCTGTTGAAACCGATCTGGCCGCCCATCAATTCAATCAATTGCTTGGAGATGGCCAGACCCAGGCCGGTGCCGCCGTATTTGCGTGTGGTCGAACTGTCGGCCTGGCTGAAGACCTGGAAGAGGCGCGGCTGGATTTCCAGCGGAATGCCGATGCCCGTGTCGCGCACTTCAAAGCGCAAGTCAACGTGCGTCTCGGTCTCCGCCAGGTTGGCGACGGAGACGACGACCTCGCCGTATTCGGTGAACTTGACCGCGTTGCTGACCAGGTTGACAAAGACCTGGCGCAGGCGGCCCGGATCGCCGCGCAACTGGGTGGGCACGTCAGCCAGCACGAAGCCGGCCAGTTCGATGTTCTTGGCCTGGGCGGTTTCGGCCAGCAGTTCCAACGAGCCTTCAATGGTCTCTTGCAGATTGAAGTCTATGGTCTCGAAAATGAGCTTGCGCGCCTCGACCTTCGAGAAATCCAGCACGTCGTTAATGAGCAGGAGCAGCGATTCGGCGCTGCGCCGGATGGTGTCGGTGTATTCGCGCTGTTGGGAGGTCATCTCGGTATCCATCAGCAGGCTGGTCATGCCGATGACGCCGTTCATGGGAGTGCGGATTTCATGGCTCATCTTGGCCAGGAACTCGCCCTTGGCTTTGACGGCCGCTTCGGCGTCGCTCTTGGCGCGCCGGAGGGCCTCCTCGACCTCCTTGTAGCGGCTGACGTCTTTGATCGAGCCGGCGTAACCGCCGCTCTCGCCGGAGTCGCCCGGTTCATATTGGATGGGAGCGGTGCGGCAGGAAACCCAGCGGACTTCGCCCGCCGGGGTGACGAGGCGGAATTCCTGGGAGAACTCCTTGCGCTCGCGCACGGCTTGGCCCCACTGATCGAGAATTTTCTCCTTGTCCTGCGGATGCAGGCCGCGGGTCCAACCTTGGCCCAGGCTCTCCGCCGGGGCCAGCCCGGTCATCTTGGTCCAGGGGGAATTGCAATAGACCCACTGGCCGGCGCCGTCGGCCAGGAAGATGCAGTCGGGGGCGGACTCGCCCAAGGTGCGGAACTTGGCTTCGCTTTTTTGTAGGAGGGCCTGGCTTTGTTTGAACTTGACGTTTTCCTGGTGCAGGGCCTCCAGGTGGTCAGCCACTTCCTTCTCAATCATGTCGTGGAGGACTTGCTGTTCGGCCTGATGCAGCGCCACGTGGCCCATGAGGCGGAGGCTCTCACAGACCCACGCCGAGAGCAGCGTGACCTCGAACAACACCCCGCCGGTGAACCCAACCCAACTCCAGGGCTGTGCGCGCACCCCTTCGAAGACCTCGCGGACCCACTGGCTCAGAAAGTGGTTGCCCGCCACCACCACCATGGCCGAACCCAGAACCCAGACGTCCCGATAGGAGGCCAGGGAGGCGAGCGCGCCGAAGATGAAAAAATTCGTTTCGAACCCGCCGCCTGTCAAGTGGATGAACAGCGCCGGCGTGACCATCTGGCCGACGGCTATCAAGTGACGGGTGACGGCGTGGCCGGGATAGCGCAAGGCCAGGTAGAGCGGAAAGAGGTAAATCATCCCGGCTGTGGCCGCGGCCATCCAGACCAATCGCATCGGCGGTTCGTTGCGCCAGACCATTGGGGAAATGAACTTGGCCGCCGCCATGGCCGCCACCCATTCAAAGGCGATGAGCCACGCAAACATCCGGTCGGTTTGCTTGTAGCCCGTCTCCTTGAGGGCGCTAAAGATCGCCGCGGCGCGTTCCGTGACCGCGCTATTCGATCCCGTATCCTGTTGGGCAGCACTCAAGATTCGACGTTGGCTGGCTTATAGCAAAATTCGCGCCGGATTGCAACTTGTTTAAGCCGTTGAATGAAATTAAATTCCGGGTTCTCCGGCGTGAGAAACCGCCGATTCGCGCCGGCGCCCCGGCGCCTCAAGGCAGCAGGATAAGGCGGTAGAACCGTTGCGAGTCCGGCGGGAGCGCGTCGGAGAAAGTCATGGAGGCGTTGGTGGCCGTGCGGGGCGGCCCCAGGTTGCCCCAGGGGACCGCGCCGGGGTCGGGGGTGAACTGGAGTTGATAAGCCAACCCCTGGAAAGCGGCGGACTGAAGGATAATATTAGTATTGACAGTTGAAATGGCCTGGAACACCGGCGCCGGCACCGCCATGACCCCAATGTCGTCCAACCCGAAAGCGTCAACGTCCTGCCGGAACCCGAACTGGAGGGTGGTGCTGGCGGCTGCGGCGGTGGCCGCCAGTTGGATGTTCGTCCAGCCGAAGGCGGGCGGATTGAGCATGTCGAACAGCCGGGCGCCGTTCCACCAGAGTTGGAATTCGGCCGGCGTGCCGCCCACGGGATTGTCCAGCCAGAAGGAAATCAGATAAGGCTGGCCGGGCAGGGTGGCAAAGGACTGCGACAAGTATCCCAACTGGCCGGGCTGGCTCAAATAAGCGCCGTAGGTTCCTCCATGCACGTAGGCAGCGTAATAGGCGCTGTGGGATCCCACCACGGCCACGAAACCCGTTGCATTGACCGTCCAATCCTCGAAACCGCCTTCCTCGAAGCCGCCGTTGCGGACTGTCAAGTTGAGGTTTGGGCCTTGCGCCAGCGCGTTGATCAAGTTGCTCCCGTTGGGAGTGCCCCAGCCGGTGCAGAGATCGTAGCCCGGCTGCGCGAAGAACTGCCCGCTTACGGCCAGATTGGTGTTGTTGCCGGTTGTGATGTCATGAAACAGGGCCGCGTACTGCGGCCCGCGCGCCAGCGCGTAAAGGGCCGGATTGGCAAATCCGACGGGAGGCTGGCCGTTGGCCGCAGCCTGCTGGTTGGCCAGCGCCATAAAGCCGGCCCACAACGGCGCCGAGGCGCTCGTGCCGCTGACCGGGAACTGCGTGTTATTGGAGGCAATGATCCAAATCTTGTCCGCCACCATGGCAACGTCTGGAATGTTGCGCCACGCCGTCGAGCCTTGGTTTTGCGACATGTCCAGACCCTGCTGCCAGATGGGGATGGCCCAAGTCGTGCTCACGCCGCCGGAACTGGCGTGGTTGCCCGCCCGCTCGCCATTGCCGTTCCAAACCGTTTCCCCCGCCCAGGAGACGCCCGCGCCGGTGCTCAAGGTGGTGCCGCCCACGGAGGTCACCCACGGATCGTCGGTCGGCGAGGGCAGGCCGTTGGTGGCCGCCCCGGTGTCGCCGGAAGCCTGGAACATCGCCTGTCCCTGGGCGGCGAATTGCTCGTAGATTTGTTCGGTGTTGGCATCCACGGGAGAGAAGTTCCAGGACGAACTGAGTTGTTTGGCCAGGTTGTCGGTGGCCATAAGGTTGAGAACGTCGTTGGGCGTCGTTCCCTCATAGACGAGCACCTCGGACAACCCCGGCGCCATGGCGATGGCCATTTCAATATCCAGCGACACTTCCAAATCTCCGTAACCGGGGGCGTTGGTGAAATCGTCCACCAACACATTGGTTACCGGGACGTTGGGCAAACCGGTCTTCGCCTCGTAGATGGCGGTGTCATTGGTGAAATAAGCAGCGAGTTCAAAAAGCCCTACCGCCTGGCCCGAACCGTCCAACGAAACCCCCGGCGCGTAAGCCTTGCGGAAATCATAACCCCAATAATAACCGGCCGGCGCGGTGCCTCCATCGGGCGTGAAACGGCTTGGCGGCCTGTCCGTCAGTCCCGCCGGACGCGGCAGGGTGGAATTGTCCAGGCCGCTGATGGAAAGCAGCGGAACGTCCGATTCCACCGACGGCTCCCGGTCGGGGGCGTAGAAAGAGCGGTTCTCGGTGGGATGCTGATAGAGCGCCATTCGGATATGAAACGCCCGCTCCACTTGCCGCACCGAGGCCTTGACATCCAGGAGCGTCCGATTCGGGTGCGTGCCGATCACCCTGAAGCCATTGGCCTGCGCGAAACGCCGCACCGACGCGTAATCGGCCTCGGTCGGCCCGAAGGTGTCGGCGAATTCCTTCGCGGTGAGGAAATGGCGGTATTGGGGGCTGGCCGGGTCGTAAAGGCTGTTGAGCAAATTGGCCAGTTCCTCCCGATGGCGCAACGGCAAGCCCAGGGCCAGCATCAGCTCCTGGGTGGGCGGCGGTTCACCCAGACGGCGCGCGAGGGCGGCCAGCGCGGGCAGATGGCCTTGCAGCACCCGGAGCGGAGCCGCGCCCGCCGCGATGGAAAAAATGAGGAAGAACACCAACCCCAAAGTCGCCCCGCGGAACATTGGGCGGGCGGGCCTGTTTCGCGCCGAGGGTGGCCGCCCTGAAAGGACGGCAGGGTTTGGCAGGCGCGCGCGCCATCGCCGGTTTGGGTCTGATTGGCTTTGTTTCACTTTGATTGACTTTGATTAGCTTTGATCTGGTTTGATCTGGCGGTGGCCCCCCGCTGGCAAAACGGGGGCGGCCCGCGCTGACCGGCCCCCACGAAGTGGAAAGGCAAAAAGATGGGGGCAAAAAGATAGGAACAGGCCATTTTTCTTTCGCCTTTCGCCTTGTCGGCTCATCGTAAATGGCAGCCCCTCTTTCATTGAGGGGCCCTGAAATTTTTTGTTTGGTGATATTTACTTATATTCACTTGTAATGACTTATAATAACTGCAATTGGGCCGGGCTGAATTGCAGTCGGCGGCCGACTGAATTGCGGGTCTTTCGACTCAGCGTCTGCGGGCATGTTCCTGTGCCGGGAGTTTCTGCCGACCCAGGGCGCATGACAAAAATCCACACCTTCCTGGTAGGGCAGAGCTGCCGCTCTGCCCTGAACTATTGGGCGGCGCAGCAGCGCCGCCCTACCGACGACGTGAAGATTTTTGTCCTGCATCTCCCGGCCCATTTCCCATTGAACTACGTATCCGTTCATGCGCCGATTATGGCAAATCCAGGAACGAACGAAAAACCTACGGTAGTGTTTTTGGTATGATTTTTTTTGAAGGGGCCGGACCGCCGCTTGTGGTTGAAAGGCAACGGCTTGCAACGCAAGAAAACCCAAAAAGCCGGAAAAACGGGAAAAAAAGTGCAAAATAGTTTCCGTGGGACCCCGGTTTTTCTGCAAAACAGCCCGAATTTCCCGCCAAAAACAGGCCTGTTAAAGAAGCATAGTTTGCAAGCGGCTGATGGGCAGAGGCTTCCGATCAGCGATTCAGGAAAGGCCGGGGAAAATGGGGGAATGATGGGCAAGGGAATCAAGACAGGCCGACGGTTTTCGTCTTGGCTTCCTCCGGAGGCGCAGGCCTCAGAATTAACCGCGGATTGACGGGGATTGACGCGGGTTTTTGGCTTTCGGCCAGCCGCAACCCAAGAATACGATAAACAGAGTAAATCCCGTTCACCCCGTTTTTTGCCGAAACGGCCGGATTTTGAGCGGCATGTTTTGCAAGTGGCTGATGGCCAGAGGCCTCCGCTCAAGGATAAGCGCCATTCAGAACTGACACCTGTACCTTGTACGGTCCCGGCTCGCTTGGGAGTTTCGATTGCAGGAGCGTAGCGGAGTGGAGCGTCGGCAAACGAAGGCTCACACAGGGAGCCTTTGATGGGGAGCGCAGTCTTCGGGCAAACCCAGCGGAGTCCGCTTCGCGGGGGAAGGCTTGGCCCGATGTCTGCGCGATGGGGTGATGAGAAATTGGCAAAAGGGCGCCTCACTTTAGTGCGTCGCCAAAGGTGATGGACCTTACCAATGTGGCTGGCACGTAGAATTCGCCTTTAATACATGTGCCCGTAAGTCCAGTAATCGTTCCCTCCTTATCGTGCGAGAGTTTCATCTCGGCCTTTGCATCAGTTTTGGTCGTGACAGTGACGGATTCCCCCAATGCGAAATCTACCGTTTTGATTTTGTCGAAAGGTATCGTCTGTGAGGTTTCACCGCGAATGAATCTGAAATCTGTAAAATACTCATTGGCTTCGTAAAGCTCATGCCTGGATGGTATCCAATAATTATTCTCGCTGATATTTTCGTACCCCGCGTGTCGGCGAAGATCTGAAGCCTGGATACTTGTCCCGTCGTTCAACGTAAGGATAGCAACGAAGCGCTTGGCTGGTCCATGTGAAGCAAATATGGGCTCCGTTCTCTTGGCTGGTTCCGTTTGTGCAACGCCCTTTTGTGAGAACTCCAACCTTTTGAGTTTTCCGAGTAACAGGCTGAACTCGCCAAAGTCCGAATCGCCTACGAGCTTGACCCTCTCAGGAAGCTCACCCGAAACCGATGCTTCGCCATCTTTCGTCTCGTATTTCACTGTCCAGATGTTGCTTCCAGCAAAGTCAATGACGGAAACCGCCCGGAGTGAAATGGCGAACACAATGTCCTTCGTCGCAACAAAGAGTCGTTTGTACTGATCGTCCGTGTCAAGGTCAAATCTGGGATCCACTTGCTCAAGATCGATTGCCGATACCTGAGACTGTGAACCGGCTGTGTCCGTGACTTTGGCGGTTCGGAGGTCTGAAGCAGAGCGTGACTGCCTCGTGATATAGTGGAATTGGTTTGTCTGCGCAATCGCGGTGCATCCGACAGCAAGAAAGACAATGGTCAAAAGTCGTGTATTCATGTTTTTTCCTTTCAGCTTTTTTTCGTGTAATGTGGATGTTAGCGCGGACCGGGGTGCGATGCAAGGGCATGTTTTGCCAGAATCTGTTGGGTGAATATGTGGGGCACCGGCGTTTCTACGTCACCTCGCCGCAATAGAAACGCTAAGGGATGAAGGCTAAAGGCTAAAAGCTAAAGGATAAAGGATGAAGTCTGAATGATGGCGACTTCCCTATGCCAACAGCTTTGGCTGATTCCTGCGGAGCAATACCTACGTGGCGGGCACGAATGCAATCGTCGTTCCCCCATTTCTGGACCCGGCAAGCTCCTCCGTCCACATATTCAACTGAATTCAACTGACATTATGAAACCATCAAGGTTTTTTGACAGGATGAACAAGATGAACAGGATTTCTTGCATGGGCAAAGCTGCCTCGGAAAAAGTAATGAGTCGGTCATGGCCAATAGAACGAGACTCCGTCGAGCCGGAACTTGATTTCTTGGGGAAAAGTCACGGCTCGACGGAGTCTGGCCCTACCCACCCTAACCGGCGCGATAAAAACGTGTAATGGGTCGGTGACGGCTGCCGGGGAAGGGTGGGGTCGCCTCGCCGAGGCGACCGCTCCGGCAAGAACCTGCGGACGGGCGGCGAGCCATCCCCACCCTCCGTGACTGACCGATTACAAAAAAGTTCACTTTTTCAATTGACGAATTCAGTTTCTTAAGCTATAAATTGAAATATCGAATGAAAAAGGCGCAAAATCAGGGGAAAAAGCTCATTACGCGCTGCCCATTCTGCGGCGATGAACTGGCAATTGCCCGGCTGTCGTGTTGCGGCTGCGAGACGCAGATTGATTCGCAATTGGAGATTCCGCTCTTTTTCCGGCTCCCGCCGGATTTGCAGGAGTTCGTCCTGGTCTTCCTCCGATGCCAGGGGAAGATCTGCGACGTGGAAAAGGAATTGGGCATCTCGTATCCGACGGTCTGCAAGCGGCTGGATTTGGTCAATGAACTGTTGGGCAACCAGGGGCCGCCGGTCAACCGCTCCAACATTCTGGAGAAGCTGGAACGGGGCGAAATCAACGTCCAGGAAGCAACTCAACTATTGAAGGAAAGGTCTGTATGAACCACGCCGGAACAAATTCGGCAGCGGGCGACCCTGGCCGGCTTGGGGGCGGGAGCGATTATTCTACTTTACCTGGTGACGCAAAACCTGCGGTTCGTGAGCATCGGCATTTTTCTGGCGGTGATCGGATACGGGTTGCAGTTGGCCGGCGCACTGCAAATAAAAAAGGCTGAAGGATAAAGGATAAAACAAATTCAGCCTTGAGCCTCTGCCTAAAAGTTCCATTGTTCCCTGCTTTACCGGAAATGAAGGGGCTTTTTGTGGACACAGCCGGGTGGGTCGCTTGCGCCGATGCCGCCGACCCGGCGCATAGGCAAGCCGCCGCCGCGCGGGATCATTGGCTGGAGCAAGGAGGACTGCTGGTCACCACCGATTATGTGGCCGATGAAACGCTAACTATCACTCTCATGTGGTGAGCGCCAACCTAGAACTTCCATTGCAGGCGCCGGCGGCCGGTGTGGTAGAGGAGGCCGAGGAGGCGCATTTGCACGGCGGAAATGTAGAGAAAGAAGAATTGGGCCAGGAGGTGCTGGTAAATGCGATACTTCAACAGGGGAATGGGCAATTGCCGAATCCAGCGAGGCGATAGAAAGGTCACCCACATGAGCACAAGGAACAGGAGGCAATAGGTCCCATATTGGCCGGGGATGCGCAAGATGGAAGCGACGACCAGGCGCGGGTCCAGCCCGATCATCGAATCGCAGATGGTCACGGCCAACAGGGCCATTGAGAAGTAACAAAAGCCCAGAATTCCTAAAAACAGCGTGAGATACCACACGTCCGGACCCAAATACTCGCGGCACAAGACGGCGGGAGCCAGGCAACAGGCCAGGATGCCCAGGAGCCGAAGATAGGGCTGGGCGGCGTCGTCCCACCAGTTTTCAAACGGGGGAAAGAAAGGCATCCGGTTCTCGCCATTGGCGCTGGAGGTGATGATGTTCTGCATGAAAAGAAAAAGATAGCCCGTGGCCAGCGCGGTGAAAATGATCCATAGGCCCAGAAACGGGTTCCTGAACATCATGCTCAGGAACATGATGAACCCACGGCCAACGCCGCCGGAAAGGGCCAGCGAGGCGGCGATGCGCTGAAAGGCCGGCAACAAATTGAAGATGAGAAAGAAAACACTTCCGACGGCCAGCAGGATCAATCCGCTGCGTTTGAGCGGATAGAGGAATGCGCCGGGAATGCTCTTATAGAAACTCCCGGCTTGGGGCGCTGCCGGCGCGGGCGCGGCCAATCGCACAGGTGGCGGCGGCGCAGCATCCACCACCGCCGCAACCGGAACCGCGGGCGTCGAGGCCAGATGAAGTCCGGCTGGCGGCGCGGGTTGAGGATCGAAAACCAGGTCCACCTCGCCCAGACGCAGGCATTGACCGGGCCGCAATGGCATTTCCTGGATGCGCCGGCCGTCGCTCCAGGTGCCATTGGTGGAGCCCAGGTCCTTGATGGTCGCGCCGTCGGCCGCCACCGTGATTTGGCAATGAGAACCGGAAACGGAGGGATGATTGATCTGGAAATTGGCGGCGGGGGAGCGGCCGAACTGATAAATGCCAGGGGGCAAATCCCATTCCCTCGCCGGCTCTCCCGGCGGTTTGACGAGAAGTTTAGCCATGGTCTCGCGATCTTTTCGGGATGATCGCTCTTTTGAGCGAAACGAGTCAAAATAATTTACAATGTTTGCGCGCCGTGGCGGGTTGGCGCATAATCCGGCCCGGCCCAGGCCTATGCCCGATTTGAAGAAACTTGCTTGCATCGCGGGATTGGCGGCGCTGGCGGGCGGTTGCGCGACCCCCGCCGACACCGTAAAAAGGTCCGCTCCCGCCATGCCCGCGGCCCAGGCGCAGCCCCAGCGCCCCGATGCTTCCGAGAAGCGATTTGTCATCGCGCCCCAACTGCATGGCCTCCTTCACGTCGTGAGCGTGCGTTCCTGGCGACTGGCCAACGGCTTCCTGACCATACAGGTCAATCTGCAAAACCCGACCGACTCCCCACAGCGGTTCGCTTACAGCATCGAATGGTTCGACAAGGACGGCGCGCTGCTGCCCTTGGCCAGCCAGCCGGCCACCCCGTGGATGCTGATGGCCCGCGAGATGTCCTCGTTTGCGGCCACCGCGCCCACGCCGATGGCGGAGGATTTCGGGATCGCCTTTTTGCCGGCGGCCAATTGAAAGGAGAAGAAAGGTCTTCCTCAACCCATCTTGCGCAACGCGTCGCGCACGCGGGCGGCTTCCTCGTAGTTCTCATTGCGGACGGCTTCGTTGAGGGCGCTTTCCAGTTTTTCCCGCGGTGTCAGGGGGCGTCGGTTTTGGATTTCCTGCAGCCACATTTCCAGCGATTGCAACTCGCCGCTGGCTTCCAAAAGGTCCTGCCGGTCGTGTTCGCGGTAAAAATGCCGGATTTCCTCCAGTCCTTCCTCCACAATGCGAACTACTTCCTCGAAGCGGTTGTCCTTGAGGGCGATGGCTCCCCTGGCCCGCACGCGCATCATCAGCAGTTGGGGGCGGAATTGTTGCAGCGACCACGCCAGTTCTTCGGCCCCGGCGTAGCGCTGGACGAAATCGAATACCTTCAGGTTGCGTTCGGCGTCGTGGATCACCGCCTCATAGTCCTCCAATTGGAACAGGCAGATGTAGCGGTGATGATACTGGATGGCCTCCTGTTGGAGCTTGCCGCAGTCATCGGGCGTCAAGCGGAATGACTGGTCGTCGCTGGCGTGTTCGCGGCGGAATTTATCCAGAAGGTCCTGGTAGTATTCTAGGAGCGATTCCCGGCCGAAGGGCCGTTTTCCATCCGGCCGCCCCATGGCGTTCATCTGCAGAAGCCCCAAGTCCACCCGCAGTTGAATTTTCTCCAGGCCGTCCTTGCCGCGGAATTTCCTGACCACAACCTGGCCGGGCTGGTAATCCCACTGGTCCAGCAGCGCGGAAATGTCGAAACTCATGCTCCAAATATGGACGCGCTCCGCCGCCAAGTCAACGCAACGCTGCGGCAAATCCGGGATTCCCCCTCTCCTGATCCTGGCTTCCTGGCGAAAAAAGGCAGCGCGCGGTTCGTCACGGGGCGGGCGGTTTGGCTTCAATCTCAAACTCCTTCCCGCCGCCGACTTGCACCTTGCCTGTGATGAGCGGGTTCTGCGCCTGCTGAGGCCGCGAGTTTTGCGCCGATGAAAGCCGTCTGGCGTAAAACGAGTCTTGGGCGTTCGAAGTCTGTGGCGCGTTCCGATTTTGCGCGAGACCTGCGGGAGCGGCATTGGCGGGCCGAGCGGCTTCGGCGGGCATTGCTTGGGGCATGTCCAGGACGTTTCCGATGAAGACGACGTTCTGCTGCAAGTTTTTGTTGGTGCCGGAGACTTTAAAAGCCCAGTTTGCGTTCCCCTTGGCGTCTTTGAACGCCTTGGCCGTCGTCCCTCTGGCGCCGCCAAAGCCAGCGCCGCCGCCGGGGGCCGGGCGGCCAAGAACCTCCCCTTTATAGACCGAGCCGTCGGCATCAGTGATGCGCACGTTGGCGCCGACGCGCTCCATCTGAAACGCGGATAAGATATTGGACAGCGGGGGCTGCAATGCGCGCGACCGGTTGCGGGTGTTAACTTGCACGAAGTTCTGGGCGGCGACGCCGAGGGTGCCACTGGCATCCGACGACAGCGCGATCACCGGCGCGGCCGCCGCCGTGTTCTCCTGGATTTCTCCAGCCGCCGGAGTTTTGGCTGCCTCAAAGTTCCGGTCCATCAGTGGCACGGGAACCAAAGGCGGGTTAATCGAGGCCGCAGCAGACGCCGGAGGCGCCGGGACAGGCAAAGTTGGCTGCGCTGAGGGAATGGGACTCGCGGGGGCGAGGGTCTGGGCTTGCGCGGGCGTCGCCGCCAATTCGGGACCATTCGCCGGCAGAGGGCCTGACACCACCAAGGGCGATGCACTCTTGTCCGCTTCCGTTGTAGGAAGCTTCGCGGAAGCGATGGTTGACTGTGCGGACGGGGGCGGACTCGCGGGCGCGGGGGTTGCGGCTGGCGCTGGCGCGGGCACCGAGTCGGAACGGTTCGCAGCCGGCGGGCCTGACTGCGTGAGCGGAGCGGAACCGACCGAATGGCGCGTGGCGAAGGATTGATTCCAAGACGGGGCGTTGAGAACGGTGATGACAACAAACAAGGCCACCGCCGCGCCACCCACGGCCACCAACCGCCAACGCGCCGCCAGCCAGGCGCCCAACCCGATTGGCTTTGGCTGCGATTGCGGCGTTCCGAAGGTCCGTCTCACCTCGTCTTGCAGCAATTTGCGCGTCGCCGGATGCAAGGCCGGAGGCGGTTGGGCCTGCTCCCGACGCATTTTGGCGTAGGCTCTGAGCAGTTGGTCCATTTTGCTATTTGGCTCCTGCGACGGCATAATACACTGGGTTAGACGGGAAACGGGGCGACATTCTTCCCGCCAAAGACCTCGAGGGCGATTTTTTCCAGGCGGTCCAGGCATTTGCTGAGGCGGGAACTGACGGTTTTGGGGTTTAAATTCAACTCATTGGCCATTTCGTCATAGCTCAAATCGGCGAAGTATCGAAGGTGGATGATCTGGCGGCACGGTTCCTCCAGGCGCTCCAGCGCCAGGCCCAATTGCGCGGCGCATTCGGCGCGCTGCAAAAGGGCGTCCGGCGCGGGCAGCGGGCTGGGGACTTGCAGCGGCAGGCAGTTCCCGCCGTTCTCGTCTTGCAAGGAAACGACCGTCTGGCCGCCGCCCCGTTTGGCGGCTTGCTGGCGTTCGCGGTAATCGCGCGCCTTGTTGGCGGCGATGCGGAAAATCCACGTTTGCAGGCGGCTGCCGCCGTGGAAAGACGCGATATTCTTAATGACGGCCAGGAAAGTCTCCTGGCAAATCTCCTCCACGTCCTCGTGCGAGAAGGCGGACGACAACTGGAAGACAAACCGGGCCGCCGCCCCATAGTGCAGATCAAAGAGAGCGTCCCAAGCCCTCTCGTCGCCTTGCCGGCAGCGGGCGATGGTGTCGGTTTCCGTATCCGCGCTCATAAGCGGAGGATATTCGTTCAAGGTTCAAAATTCAAAGTTCAAAGTTCACACGGCAGGCTCACGGAGCAGGCGCGGAGCATTGCCCGCATTTCTCCATCATTTAAGATTAGATTGAGATTAAGATTAGGAGTGAAGACGGAAGAAATTGAGATGCGCTTGGGAGCGACTTGGGTTAAGGATGGCGCATGGCATTCTCGCTTGCCGGCAGATGGGTCTTGATCACGGGCGCTTCCAGCGGATTTGGCGCCGCCGCCGCCGCCGCTTTCGGCGCCTTGGGTTGCAATCTTCTTTTGGGCGCGCGCCGCCTCGACCGCCTGGAAACCACAGCCGCCGCCGCCCGGCAGGCGGGCGCGCCGCAGGCGCTGTTCCACGCGCTGGACGTGACGAAAACGGCCAGCGTCGAGGCGTTCGTCAAATGGGCGCGAACCAAGACAAGCACGGTGGACGTGCTGATCAACAACGCCGGCGGCGCGCACGGTTTGGAACCGGTCGCCACCGGGCGGGACGAGGATTGGGAAGCGACGCTGCAAACCAATGTGCTGGGCATCTTGCGCGTGACGCAGGCCGTGCTGCCGATGATTCCCAAGGAGGCGGGCAGTTCGATCTTGAACATCGGTTCGGTGGCCGGGCGATCCGCGTATGAAGGGGGAGCCGCCTACTGCGCGGCCAAGGCCGGGGAATTGAAGATCACCCAAGCCCTGCGCCTGGAACTCAACGGCACGGGCATCCGCATCGGCTCCATTGACCCTGGGATGGCGCGGACCGAATTCGGCCTCGTCCGCTTCAAGGGCGACCAGGGGCGGGCGGAGAAAGTGTATGAAGGAGTCCGGCCGCTGGCGGCGGAAGACGTGGCGGAGGCGCTGGTGTGGGCGGCGACGCGTCCGCCGCATGTCAACATAGACGAGATGGTGATCAAATCGGTGGACCAAGCGGCGACGTTCAAAGTGTTCCGGCGCACGAAGTAATCCTTCAGGAGCGCCTTTGGATCAGGATTTTCTGCCTCATCGCCCAGGCGTCAGACATAGGGGCGAACCATGCGACTTCACACCCTGGCTGGGAGGTTTGAAGTCACCCGAATTTGTCTGTCGGCGGACAGAAAGCGCAGCTTGACAGGGTTTTGAAATGGTGAGTAAATCGGGAAAACATGAGATACGTTCAAGCGTGCTAATTTGATCATAATCCATAAAGCAGACAAAAACCTGGTCCGTCGTTTTTAATTCGTCGTATGAAAAACAAAGTGTTGAGTTTTATTGCGGTCGTGCAGGCGTTAGGAGTGATAGTATCGGCGCAAACCATTACATCCCAACCGCAAAGCGTGACGGCGCCCCTGGGCGGCGTGGCGGTCTTCAGCGTGGGGGTATCCGGCACCGGCCCGTTCACCTACCAATGGGAATTCGACGGCGCGAATCTGCCCCAAGACATCATCGCCACGATCGCCGGCAACGGCGCCGGCGGCTACGGCGGAGACGGAGGACCGGCCATCGCCGCCAGCTTGTACCAGCCGGGAGCGGTCGCGGTGGACGCCTCCGGCGACGTGTTCATAGCGGACACGGATAACGGGCGGATTCGCGAGGTCGCCACCAATGGCGTCATCACCACGGTGGCGGGCAACGGCTACAATGGCTACGCGGGCGACTTGAGCCTGGCCACCAATGCGAGCTTGAATTACCCCTCCGGGGTGGCGGTGGACGCTTATGGGAATTTGTTCATCGCGGACACGGACAACCAACGCGTCCGCAAGGTTGATACCAACGGGATTATTACAACGGTGGCGGGCAACGGCACCAATGGGTATGCGGGCGACTCCGGCCTGGCCACCAACGCCAGCTTGTTTTCTCCGGCCAGCGTGGCGGTGGATGGCTTGGGCAATCTGTTCATCGCGGACATGGACAATCAGCGCGTCCGCAAGGTTGATACGCATGGCATTATTACGACGGTCGCGGGCAATGGGGACTACGGGTTTTCCGGGGATGGCGTCCCGGCGACCAATGCCAGCGTGTGGGCGCCATCGGCCGTGGCGGTGGACGGCGCCGGGAACCTGTTCATCGCAGACGAGGGAAACCAGCGCATCCGCAAAGTCGGCACCAATGGCGTCATTTCGACGGTGGCGGGAAGCGGAGCCTCTGGCTATTCCGGGGACGGCGGGGCGGCGACCACCGCCGGGCTGGATTTTCCTGACGGATTGGCGGTGGATGCGTACGGGGACATTTTCATCGCCGATTCCTATAGCGATCGCATTCGCCAGGTGACGCCAAACGGCATCATCGGGACTTTGGCGGGCAACGGAACGGCATCGGACTCCGGCGATGGGGGAGCGGCCAGCGCCGCCAGCCTGGACGGTCCGGCGGGCCTGGCGCTGGACGGCGCCGGAAACCTTTACATTGCCGATTCCCTCGGCAATTGCGTCCGGCAAATCAACCTGTCGGGCACGCTGACATTGAACAATCTGAGCTTGAGCAGCGCGGGAAGCTACCAGGTCATTGTGACCAGTCCCGCCGGCAGCGTGACCAGCAGAGTGGCGACGCTGACAGTCATGGCAGCGCCGGTCATCAGCATTGAACCCGCCAGTCAAAATGTGGCCGTCGGCGGCAACGCGCTTTTCAGCGTGACGGCAGACGGCGCGCCGCCACTGAGTTATGCGTGGTATCTGGGCAAGGCGGCCATCGGCGGGGCGACCAACTCCAGCTACAGGACCGATGACGTTCAGTTGGCCGATTCCGGCAGCCAGTTCAGTTGCGTCATCACCAACCTGTATGGCAGCGTGACCAGCAGCGCAGCCACCTTGACGGTGGCTTTGCCTCCCGTCGTGACAGCGGGACCGACCAACCAGACTGTGGTGGAGGGCGGAAACGTGACCTTTGCGGTTGGCCTTTCCGGGCTTGGCCCATTCAATTACCAATGGATGTTCGATGGGACCAATCCCGTGGAATTCATCACGACCTTTGCGGGCGACGGCGGGGAGGGTTATAGCGGCGACGGAGTGGAGGCGACGAATAGCACCTTGTATTACCCCACTGCCGTGGCGGTGGACGCCTCGGGCAACGTGTTCATCGCCGACACCCATAACGAGCGCATCCGCAAGGTGGACACCAACGGCATCATTACGACGGTAGCCGGCGATGGAAGCGGGGGCTATACCGGCGATGGGGTGGAGGCGACCAACACCAGCTTGTATTATCCCGATGGCATAGCAGTGGACGCTGTGGGCAACTTGTTCATTGCGGACCAGTACAATTATCGTGTCCGCAAGGTGGACCTCAATGGCATCATGACCACGGTGGCGGGCAACGGAGATTACGGCTATTCCGGGGACGGCGGCCCGGCCACCAATGCGAGCTTGCGCTATGTCTGGGGTGTTGCCGTGGACGCCGCCGGCAATTTTTTCATCGCGGACGGCTACAATCAGTGCATCCGCAAGGTGGGAACCGACGGCATCATTACGACGGTGGCCGGCACTGGAAACGCGGGCTATTCCGGGGATGGCGGCCCGGCCACCAGCGCTGATTTATATTACCCCGCTGCAGTGGCGGTGGACGCCTTGGGCAACTTGTTCATCGCGGACATGGACAACGAGCGGGTGCGCAAGGTTGATACCAACGGTATTATCACCACAGTGGCGGGCAATGGAGATTACGACTATTCCGGGGACGGCGGGCCGGCCACCAATGCCAGCTTCCGTTCTCTGGAGGACGTCGCCGTGGATGCCGTCGGCCGCCTTTTCATCGCGGATACCTACAATAATCGGGTTCGCGAGGTGGACCTCAACGGCATTATCACCACGGTGGCGGGCAATGGAATCTATGCTTTTTCAGGGGACGGCGGCCTGCCTACCAATGCGAGCCTGGCTTATCCCGAGGGCGTCGCAGTGGATGCCTTTGGCAATCTTCTCATTGCGGACAAATACAATTCCCGCATCCGCGAGGTTTCCTCGCCGGCCATTCTGACACTGACCAATTTGAGCGCTAATAACGCCGGCAGCTACGAGGTCATTGTCACCAGTCCCTTTGGCAGCGTGACCAGCGCCGTTGCCACGCTGAGCGTTTTGCTGCCGCCCGCCATCACGGTTCAACCTGTCAGCCAAAGCATCGTGGCGGGCAGCAATGTCACCTTCAGCGTGACGGCGGCGGGGACGGCACCGTTGAGCTATGAGTGGTATCGGGGCGGCATGGTGATCGCCGGGGCGACCAATTCCAGCTACAGCACCAACGATGTGCAAATGGCCGATTCGGGCAGCCGGTTTGCCTGTGTCATCACCAATGCCTACGGCGCCGTGACCAGCAGCGTGGCCACATTGACGGTGGGCGCGCCGCCGGTCATCAGCGCTCAGCCCACCAACCAGATGACGCTGGTGGGGCAAAGTGTGGCTTTCGGACTGACAGTTTCGGGCACGGGACCCTTCTCCTACCAATGGCAGCTTAATGGGACAAATGTGGCGGACAACGTTATCACCACGCTGGCGGGCGATGGGGGCGCCGGATATTCCGGGGATGGCGTTGCGGCCACCAATCTTGAGTTGTATGAGCCTGTGGCGGTGGCGGTGGACGGCGCCGGCGACGTGTTCATCGCGGACACTTACAATGAGCGCATCCGCAAAGTGGATAGCAACGGTGTGATGACCACGGTGGCAGGCAACGGCCAAAGCGGCTATGCCGGCGATGGAGGCGAAGCGATCCTGACGGCCAGATTGTATGATCCCGACGGCGTGGCGGTGGACGGCGCCGGCAACGTGTATATTGGCGATGAAGACAATTCCCGCATCCGCAAGGTGAACACCAACGGCATCATTACCACTGTGGCGGGCGACGGAGGTTACGGCTATTCCGGGGACGGCAACGCGGCCACCAATGAGAGCCTTTATTATCCCCAGGGCGTTGCCGTGGATGCGGCCGGCAATCTTTTCATCGCGGACAGCTACAACCAGCGCATCCGCAAGGTGGACACCAACGGGATCATAACGACTGTGGCGGGCAATGGAGGCTATGGTTACGCTGGTGATGGCGGCCCGGCCACCAATGCAAACTTCCGTTATCCCGACGGCGTGGCGGTGGACGGCTTTGGCAACGTATTCATCACCGAGGAGGACAATGATCGCGTCCGCAAGGTGGATACCAATGGCATCATTTGGACTGTGGCGGGCAATGGAACCTATGGTTACGCTGGCGACGGCGGCCCGGCCACCAACGCCCAATTATATTACCCGCTTGGAGTGGCAGTGGACGCCGCCGGCAACCTGTTTATTGCCGATGAAGACAATTATCGCATCCGCAAGGTGGACCTCAATGGCATCATTACCACTGTGGCAGGCAACGGAGACTATGGTTTTTCCGGCGACGGCAGCCCGGCCACCAATGCGAGCTTTCGTTATCCCTCTGGCGTAGCGGTGGACGCCTCCGGCAACCTGTTCATCGCGGACACCTACAATGAGCGCATCCGGAAAGTCGCGCCGACGGGCGCCGGGTCCGTGCTCTCGCTGAAAAACCTGACCACCAATAGCGCCGGCAACTATCAGGTCATCGTCACCACTCCCTTCGGCAGCGTCACCAGCGCGGTGGCCACGCTGACTTTCCTGTTTCCGCCCTCAATCACGGTTCAGCCCGCCAGTCAGGACATAATCGCCGGCAGCAATGTGAGCTTTGGCGTGACGGTGGCGGGGACAGAGCCGTTTGCCTATGCGTGGTATCGCGGCGGCGCGGCCATAGCCAGGGCGACCGACTCCACTTACACGACCAATGACGTTCAGTTGGCCGACTCGGGCAGCCAATTTGTCTGTGTGATCACCAACGCCTACGGCAGCGTGACCAGCAGCGCGGCCACGTTGACGGTGGGCTTGCCGCTGGCCATTGCCGCGCAGCCCACCAACCAGACGGCCTTGGAGGGAGGGAGCGCGGCTTTCGGGCTGAAGCTCTCCGGCACGGGACCCTTCGCCTACCAGTGGCAGCTTAATGGGACCAATCTGCCCTACGGCCTGATCCACACGGTGGCCGGCGATGGAGTCGCCAGCTATGCCGGCGATGGCGGCCCGGCGACTAACGCCTCACTTTATTATCCCGAGGGCGTGGTGGTGGACGCCTTGGGCAATGTGTTCATTGCCGACACGGACAATGAGGTCATCCGCAAGGTGGACACCAATGGCATGATCAGCACGTTGGCCGGCACTGGATACTACGGCTACAGCGGCGATGGCGGTGCGGCGACCAATGCCAGCCTGCGTCATCCCGAAGATGTCGCGGTGGATGCCTTCGGCAACGTGTTTATCGCCGATGAGGACAACAGCCGCATTCGCAAGGTGGCCGTCAACGGTATTATCACCACAGTGGCGGGCAATGGAGATTTCAGCTATTCCGGGGACGGCGGCCCGGCCACCAATGCGAGCCTTTATTATCCCGATGGCGTGGCGGTGGACGCCTCCGGCAACCTGTTCATCGCGGACTATTACAATCAGCGCGTCCGCAAGGTGGGCCTCAACGGCATCATCACCACAGTGGCGGGCAATGGAAACTACGGCTACAGCGGGGATGGCGGCCCGGCCACCAATGCGAGCCTTTATTATCCTGACAGTGTGGCGGTGGATGCCTCCGGCAACGTGTTCATTTCGGATGAAAGCGACGTCCGCGTCCGAAAGGTGGACACCAACGGCATCATCACCACGGTGGCGGGCAATGGAAACTATAGCTACTCCGGGGATGGCGGCCCGGCCACCAATGCCACCTTCAGGGTTCTCGAAAGCGTGGCGGTGGATGGGCTGGGCGACCTCTTCATAGCCGACGGCGAGAATTCCGACATTCGCGAGGTGAACTTCCGCGGCATCATTACGACGGTGGCGGGCAATGGAGGGTTTGGTTTTTACGGCGACGGCGGTGCGGCCATCGACGCCTCCCTGGATTATCCCGAAGGCGTGGCGGTGGATGCCTCCGGCGACGTGTTTATTGCGGATACGGGGAACCATCGGATCAGGGAAGTGGTGCCCTTGGGCGCGGCGCCCATGTTATCGCTGAGAAATATCAGCGCCAACGAGGCGGGAAGCTATCGGGTCATTGTCGCGACGCCTTTCGGCAGCGTGACCAGCGCGGTTGTTACCCTGACCGTCCTGTCGCCCCCCTCGGTCGTTGTTCAACCGGTCAGCCAGCACGCCATTGCGGGCGGCGACGTCACTTTTGAGGTCGGGGTGACGGGGACACCGCCTTTTGGATATACGTGGCATCGCGACAGCACGGCCATTGCCGGGGCGACCGCCTCCGCTTACACCCTCAATGACGTGCCCTTGGCCGATTCGGGCAGCCAGTTCACCTGTGTCATCACCAACGCCTACGGCAGCGTGACCAGCGACATCGCCCTGTTAATGGTCGGCGTGCCGCCCGCCATCACGGCGCAGCCCTCCAACCAGACGGCGCAGGCGGGCAACAACGTCGCCTTGGGCCTGACGCTCTCCGGCACCGGGCCGTTCCAATACCAGTGGCTATTCAACGGAACCAATCTGCCCGGCGGCCTCATTTACACGGTGGCGGGCAATGGAAACTACGGCTTTTCCGGAGATGGAGGCGCGGCGACCAATGCGAGCCTGGAGGATCCGGTGAGTGTCGCGGTGGATGCCTTCGGCGATGTCTATATCGTGGACGACGCCAATGATCGCGTCCGCAAAGTGGATACCAACGGGATCATCTGGACGGTGGCGGGGGTCGGAATATCGGACTATTGGGGCGATGGCGGCCCGGCCACCAATGCCGCCTTGAGTGATCCCTGGGGAGTGGCGGTGGACGCCGCCGGCAACGTGTTTATCGCGGATGAGCGCAACGACCGTATCCGGAAAGTCGGCACCAACGGAATTATCACCACGGTGGCCGGCAACGGAACGGCCGGCTATGCGGGCGATGGCGGCGCGGCCACCAACGCGAATTTGGACAGTCCGACCGGCCTGGTTGTGGACGAGGCCGGCGATTTAATTTTCGCGGACACAGGCAACAGCGTCGTCCGCAAGGTCGCTACGAACGGCATCATTACAACAGTGGCGGGCAATGGAGATTACGGCTTTTTCGGGGATGGCGGCCCGGCGACGAACGCGGTCCTGGCAGCCCCTGTTGGCGTTGCCCTCGATGCCACGGGCAACTTGTTCATCGCGGACGCGGACGATGAACTTATCCGCAAGGTGGACACCAACGGCATTATTACGACTGTGGCGGGCAATGAAGAGTATGGTTTTTCCGGCGACGGAGGCGCGGCCACCAACGCCACCTTCGAGGATCCCGATGGCGTCGCGGTAGATGCCGCGGGCGACTTGTTTATCGTGGACAACGACGACGCGCGTATCCGGGAAGTGGACGCCTTCGGCATAATCACCACTGTGGCCGGCAGCGGAGCGGAGGCCTACTCGGACAGCGACGGCGTGGCCGCCACGGGCGCCAGTCTGGATGACCCCAACGGCGTAGCGCTGGATTCGGCGGGGGACTTCTACATCGCGGATTCGGAAAATAGTCTCGTTCGCAAAGTGGTTCCGTTTGGAGCGGCGCCGACGCTTGCCCTGACGAATGTCGCCGCCAATAACGCCGGCAGTTATCAAGTCATTGTCACCAGCCTCTATGGCAGCGTCACCAGCAGTGTGGCCACAGTGTCGGTGCTGTCAGGCTCGTTGATTTCCTCCATCCATCGCAACGCCAATGGGAGCGTGACCTTGAGCCTCCAAACCGCTCCCAACGCCAGCAGCCGGGTGCAGGCGACGACCAACCTGGCGCGCCCGGCCGATTGGCTGCCGATTTACACCAACGGCAACGCGGGATCGAGCGGCCAATGGCAGTTCACCGACACCAACGCGGCCAATTACCGCGAGCGGTTTTACCGTGCCGCCACGCCCTGAGGGGTCTTGACGCGGAAGCTGCCGACGGGCGGTTTTCCCGCCGCGCCGTATCAACCGCGCTCAGTTCTTTTTGGGCGCGGAGAGGCGGGCGGATTCGATCATCTCCCAGAACTTGGGGTTCTCCTGCAAGGCTTCGTCCTCGCCGGTGGGCAGGCTGGAGCGATAGAGGAAATCCTTGAGCGTGTTGCGGCTCAGGATGCGGTGGACGACCACGCCCAACTCGTGGCGCTCGAAATAAACGCGATAGTCGCCCAGGCGGAAACGATGCAGGGTTTTGCCCGCGCGCTCCAGCCGGCCAAAGTGGTGCGGGTCGCTTTTGAGCACTTCCTGCGGCAAGCCGCGGAATTCGCCCAGGATGTGAAGTTGCAACTCCCGGGGCATCCGGGCCAACTCGGCCGCGCTGATCGGATTGAAGATGATCTGAAATTGCACGGCGCCAGTTTAGATTCCAAATTTCAAATTTCAAATTTCAAATTTCAGGATTTCAGGATTTCAAATTTCAAATTTCAGGATTTCGACACAGGAAGCGCATGACGGTGTCGCCGTGTTTGAGGCGTTTGGCCTCCTGCCATTGAGGCGGAAGGCTCAAGGTGTCGCGCTTGGTGTGGCCGAGGATGAAGAGGCCGCCGGGGCGCAACGTCTCCGGCAAGGCGGGATCGTCGAGCAATTGCTGCGCGAAGGAGGTGGAACGGCGGCCGGTGTTTTTTTCGCCATAGGGCGGATCGGCGAGGATCAAATCGAATTGTTGACGCTCGGCGGCCAACTGCCGGAGGGCGGCAAAGGCGTCCTGCGTTCGGATTTGCAGGCCGGCGGCGGGCAGGCGGGTTTGGGCCAGATTGCGGCTGATGAACCGGGCGTGGCGCGGGGATTTCTCGATGCACAGGGCGAAGGCGGCGCCGCGGCTCAGGCATTCCAGGCTCAAGGCGCCCGTGCCTGCGAACAATTCCAGCACGCGCGCCCCGGCCACGCGCGGGCCGAGGCTGTTGAAGAGGGCCTGGCGCACCAAGTCGGGCGTCGGGCGCACGTCAAAGCCCTTGGGCGCCTTCAAGAGGAGGCCGCCGGCATTGCCACCGATGATGCGCATAAGAAAGGCAAGGGGTCAGAATGGCTACAACCGTTCGCGTCCGGCGTAGCCGGATTCCAGTTCGTGCCAGAATTCGATGTCCTCCTCGTCTTTTTCCCAGCAAAGGAAGACCTCGCGGCCCTCGCGCAGGGAGGGGAAATCCAGGAGGCCGCGGCGAAGGTCCTTGACCTGAATTTGGCGGCGGCGGAATTCGCCCAGGACTTGCTGGCATTGGGCCAGGGTCTGGACGAGCCGATTGACCGGCTCGCCGCCGGCGTCATTGCCCTTGGCCAGCAAGGCGGCGATGCGTTCGTCCAGGAGACCCAGACGCTTCTGGCAGGCCTCCAGTTCCATGAGCCATTGGCGAACCGAGGGGAGCAGCCGCCGGGCTTCTTCGATGGTGTAATGTTTGGCGAATTGCACGGCGCGTCAGAGGCTGCCGCCGGAATGAAGAGCCAGCTTGCGCTTGATCTCGTCGTTGGCCTCGATGGAGAGGGATTTTCTCCAGGCGGCCAGGGCTTTGTCGGTTTGCCGCAAGGCCAGATAAACCTCGCCCAGGTGATCCAGGACGGTGGCGTCGGGTTCGGGCGTGTATTGCATGGCTTTGAGCAGCCAGGGCAGGGCTTGCCGGGGCCGGTTGAGCTTGAAGAGGACCCAGCCGAGGCTGTCGAGATAGGCGCCGTTTTTGGGGTCCAGGTTGACGGCCTTCTCAATCAAGGCGCGGGCGCGGGGCAATTGCAGGCCGCGGTCGGCCAGCATGTAGCCCAGGTAATTGAGCGCTTCGGCGAAATCGGGCGCCCGGTCCACGCACTTTTGCAGGTACTCCTCGGCCTGCTTGAATTGGCCGGCGCGTTCACAGGCCGCGCCGAACTGAAAATAGAACCGCTGGTCCAGCCGGGAGGGGTTGGTGGCCAGCGCGATCACCTCGGCCTCCTTGAAATGGCGGATGGCGTCGGAATAATTCTTGACATTGATATGCGCGTCGGCGACGCCGGCGTAGAATTCGCAGGCAAAGGAGCGGTGAAAAAGACCGCGGGCCTGCTCCAGGGTGTCGAAGGCCTCCTTGGATTGATGCAGGTCCAGCAGCACCAGGGCCAGGTCGTAATAGGCCTGCTCGATGGTCGGGTCCCAATGCAGCGCGTTGCGGAAGTCCGCAGCGGCATCGGACAGACTGCCGTTCTCGCAGGCCAGTTCCCCCAAAACAAACCAGGCGCGGGGCGAAGTGGTCGGATTGTCGCGCAGAATGGCCTGCAGTTGTTTCATGGCGTTGGTGCGGTCCTCGGCCTGCACGTAAAGGCCGACGAGCTTCTCATGGAGGGTGTCGCGCGTGAGCGAGGCCTCGGGAAACTGGTCCAGCAGCCGGAGGTAAATTGCGGCCGCCTTTTTTTCCTGGTCCAACCGGGCATAGTCGTCGGCCACCCGCTGCCAGAGGCTGACGGAGGTGAATTTGAGTTGGGCGGCGCGGTCCAGCATCGCGATGGCCTTGGCCTTGGCCCCGGCGTCGTTAGGCTGGCTTTTGAGATAGGCGCCGTAGAGGTCGGCCAGCGCGACCAACAGGCCCGGCTCGGCCCGGACGCGGCGGGCGGCCCGGCCAAGCACCGCCAGGGCGGCGGACCCGTGCTTGTCGTGGAGGAGAATTTCAACTTGACATTGGTAGCCGTCCAGGGCGTCGGGCTGGCGGCGGGTGGCCAGCTTGCCGGAGGCCAGGGCTTGGGCGGGGCGGTTGGCCTGGAGTTGGGCGCGGGCCAGCAGGCTCAGGAGGGCGGCCGAGGCGTCCGGACGGCGGGCGGAGCTGGAGAGCAGGGCCAGCGCCTTGTCCACGTCCTTGTTTTGCAGGAGTTGCTGCGCCACGCTCATGACCAACGGTTCGTTGGCGGGATCGGCCAGGGCGGCGGCGGTGAACTGCTGGAGGGCCGGCGCATCCTCGTCATTGAGCGTGTGACTGATGCCGGCGGCGAAGTGGGCAAAAGCATCGGGATTGCCCCTCCCCAGGCGTGAGAGGGGGACGCCGGCGGGCGGCGCCGGCTGGTGACTGTTGGTGGCGGCCGGGGCCGTCGGCGACCGGGCCGGGGCGGTGGCGCAGTCGGGCAGCAAGGCGGCGGCCAATGCAGCAGTCAAAATGAGATGGAATGCCTTCATTCGTTGCTCGGCGGCAAAAAAGATGCCGTCGGCCGCCCGTCAGCGGACTGCCTCGGCAACCCCAGGGTCCCAGCGCCACGAAGGGCTTACTTTTGCCAGGTGCGCTTTTTGTGGCGATTGGCGCGGAGCTTTTTGCGGCGTTTGTGTTTGTTGATTTTGCTTTTGCGGCGTTTTTTTAGTGATCCCATAATGATTTGTTCATATCTGCGCTTCTAATATACCACTTTGTTCAAAGGATACTCAATAATTCCTTCGGCCCCCGCGGCTTTGAGTTGGGGAATCAGTTCCCGCACCACCGCTTCGTCAATGATCGTCTCGACGGCGACCCATCCGGGCTGGCTCAAGCTGGCGACCGTCGGGTTGCGCAAGGCGGGCAGCGTTTTGAGAAGCCCGGCCAGGTCCTTTTCCCGCAGGTTCATCTTGAGTCCAACTTTGCTTTCCGCCTCAAGCGCGCCCTTGAGCAGAAGGGCCAGTGTTTCGATTTTCCGCCGTTTCCATGCGTCCTTCCAGGAGTTGTGGTTGACGATCAGGCGCGGAGTCGAAACCAGCAGGGTATCCACAATGCGCAGCTTGTTGGCGCGGAGGGAGGAGCCGGTTTCGGTGATTTCAACGATGGCATCCACCAGTTCATGGGCCTTGACCTCGGTGGCGCCCCAGGAGAACTCGACGTGGGCCTTGACGCCGTGCCGGCGGAGGTAGCGTTTGGTGATGTTGACGACCTCGGTGGCGATGTGTTTTCCCTGCAAATCCTCGGGGGAGCGGATGGGGGAATCCTCCGGCACGGCCAGCACCCAGCGGGCAGGCTGGCTGGTGGCCTTGCTGAACTGGAACTCGCCGACTTCACGGACGTTGGAACCGTTTTCGACGATCCAGTCATGGCCGGTGAGGCCGCAATCCAGGTAGCCGTGTTCGACATAGCGGCTGATCTCCTGGGCACGGATGAGGCGGATCATCAGATGCGGGTCGTCCACGTAGGGGACGTAAGAGCGGCTGCTGACCTGGATGTGAAAGCCGGCCTTGGCCATTTTGGCGATGGCGGCTTCCTGCAAACTGCCTTTGGGCAGGCCCAATTTGAGAATCTCTTTATTGCTCATACTGTGCGGCGTCGCGTTTGGCCTTCATCCGCGAATAAGTCCTGGCGGAGGGCTTGACGCGCGTGACCGGGGAGATTTTCCATTTCCGGCGCGGCAAAGCCAACTTTTTCTTTCTGGATTTCATTTCAGCCGCGGAGCAGCGTGACAAACTCTTCCTTCGTAAGGCCTGCTTCACGGATCAGCGCCCGCAAAGTTCCCCTGGCCAGTTCCCGATGGTTGGGCACCGTGAGCCGGCGCATTTGCAGGTGGCGCAGAATGACGTGGCTGCCGGTTTGATGGTCCACCTGGTAGCCCAGCTTCTGAAAAGCGCGTACGGCATCCTGGCCGGAGCAGACAGGCAGGCGGCTCATGCCGGAATCTCGACGATTTCCTCGCTGATGGGAGGGGGCACCGGCTCGCCGTGTTTCTTAAGGCTGGCCAGATATCCGGTCATGGCGTCTTTGATGTTGGCCAGAGCTTCGGCGCGTGTCTTGCCCTGCGAAATGCAGCCGGGAAGCGCGGGGCACTCCGCCACGAACACTCCATCCTCATCCGGCTCAATGACAACTCGATATTTCATATTCCCAATCTGCGAGCGCCGCATGGAAAAGTCAACCGGCCTCCGCGGCGAGTTCGGCGTTCCAAATGCGCCGGGCCTCCTTCAAAATTTCAAAGAACAGGCGCCGGAGCGCCTCCGACAACCCATATTACCACGTTTTAATGGGAATGCAGACATAAAAGAGCTGAAAACCACGGCTCGCATGCGCGGGGCGTTGCCATCCGAATCAACCGCCGCGGGCGGCGGCAAAAACGCGCCACAGGGATCGCCGTTTCTGCCCTGTTCATGTTGGAAAAACACATTGGATCACGCCGACCGGCAGGGAAATGGGATAAAGAGCGGGCTAATCGGCTGTATGACTGGGCCACTTCACCATTTTTTTCTTGAGATTGAGGGTTCGGCCATCAACGACGAAAGTCCCATCGCCATTGGCATGGAATGTCCGTCGCTCTTTGCGCTTGAGGTCAATCCACGCTTTGACTCCTTCCAAAATGAAGAGACTGTATTTATCCAGCAGCGTGGTGTCCACCACGCGACATTCGAGATTTGCCAGGCACTCGGCTATGAGTGGCGCCTTGACCTTTTCGGCAGGCACGGGCGTCAAGCCAAAGGTTCTAAACTTGTTCACCTCCAGCCCGGAGCAATTGCCAATATCAACCACTTTGCCCGCCATATCCACGGTGGGAATGGCGATGACACATTCCTTGGTCGCGCATAGCGCGTTGAAACTGTAATCCCAGGAGCCGATAATGCAGCCAATCTGCGGCGTAAAATCCATCACCATGTGCCAACTCATGGTCATGATGTTGGCTTTGCCTTCGTGCGCCGTGGTTACCAGAACGACCGGCCCCGGTTCGATTAGTCGAGATGCCTTTGAAAGCGGAAGTTCGTTCATAGTGCATGGTGTTCCAGGCTCCCGGCCCCGGGCAACATCAATTCGGCCTCCCGATTTTTGGCCGCGAATTCCCCCGTTGCTGCTTTTTTTACGGCATCACGGGATCAGCGCCACGTCTCTTTGCCGCATCCAGCCGACGTGCCGGGCCGCGTCAGTGACTTCGAGCCAGTCGCCATTGCGCCGCAGGACCATCAATTCGGCGCCGTCGTGCGCGGTAAAGGCGCTTTGCGAAATGTCCATGGGACCTTTCCGCGCTACGGCTTCGGGCACGATGACAATGGAGGATTTTTCCAAGAGGCGCTGGTCCATGGACAAACCCAGGCAGGCCACCAGCCACAAGGAAGCCAGAGCCAGCGCGGCGGTCAGCGCGCCGGAGGTTTTGGCGAAGGCGGGGGAAATCTGCCGGATCATCAACACGATGAAAAACAAGGCCACACCCGCCGAGGCGGCGCAGGTCCATTCGTTGAGAGTGGCGCGGCCGATCCAGCGCGTCCAGCGGTTGCCGGGAAGGGCGGCGTTGCCGATGCCGGCCTGGGCGCGGATGATGGCCAGGTTGGCCCGGATGTCCGGGTCGCGCGGGGCCAGTTCCTCGGCCTGGCGCAAAGAGTAAATGGCGCGACCCACCTGCCCGGCCTTGAACCAGGCGTTGCCGGCGTTGAAATAAATCTCTGGCGAGACCTGGCCGGCGCGAAGGATGTCATCGTAAAGGGCGGCCGCCTGACTGAACTTGCCCTCCTCGTAAAGTTTATTGGCGCGGCCGAAAGCATCGGACGCCGTCTCCGCCCGCCCTGCACCCGCGGCGGCCAGAAGCGCCAGGAGCATCGCGGTCTGCGCCAATTTCCTGCCCGCCTCCGGGCCGGGGCCGCGGATTTTTCGCAACGCGGCCAGCGCCGTCTTGACCTTTGGGATGAGGGAGGCCAGTTCCTGCGAGGTGTGTTCGGGCGTGTAGCGGTATTGATCGCAGGCCCGGAACAAGTCCCGCAGCAAGGCCCGGCCGGAGTCGTCCAATTCCTTCACCTCATCGAGGACGGCCTCGGTGATGGCCGGGGCGGGCAGGTCGAGGCGTTCGCCCAATTGCTCGCGCAGGAGACGAAGGACCGTCGTGTAGAATTCCTCAAATTCATTGGACATGGCGCGGTCGGGCAATGCGGCCAGGCCCTCGCGCACCAGGCGCTCGACTTGGCGGCGGCGGCGCAGGCGGGGGTTGTTGGCCAGCCTGTCCTTTTGGCGCCGCCAGAGGAGGGCGCAAATCCAGGCCAGGGGCGGCAGAGCCTGAAGTGTCAAGAATACGGGTTGCAGGGCCAGCGGGGGCGCCGGCGCCCGCAGCGTGCCGCAGAACGGTTTGATGTGGACGATCTCCTGGTTCTGCGCCTGCGCGTCGGGCGTCGCGCCGGAGGCGATGACCGTCGGCTGCGGCGTGGCGGCCGTCGGGTGAACGGTCAAGCGGATGGCGGGACGAGTCAACGTGCGGAATTGGCCGGCTGAGGGATCAAAGAAGCTAAATGCAAAGGGCGGAATCTGTTTGACCTCGTCATTGAGCGGAGTGATGACCTGCTCGAAGTACTTCGAGCCTTGGATGTGCAGGGGGTCGGAGGTGTCCAATTTGGCGGTGGGTGGATAGGTCTTGAACTCGCGCCAGCCCTGCTCGTTGGCGGGCAGTCTGACGGTGTCAAAGGATCCTTCGCCTGCGATGCGGATTTTCAACGTGATCGGGTCGCCGACGCCCACCGAGACCGGCCCGGCCTCGTATTGGGCGAGGGTGAAATTGCCGACGGCGCCGTTGAAGGCGGGCGGGGCGCCGTCGGTGGGGATGGGCTGGACGTTAATCTGGAGCGGGTCGCTGGTCGCCGTCAAGGGGCGCTGCCCGCCCGTCCATTCGCCAAAGAACGTTCTCTGTCCCAGGAATTCTGTCAGAGTCCAAGTGGCGGGGCCGAGGGTCAGGCTGCCGGTGCGGGTGGGGGTGACGGGCAGGCGGAAATTGAACCAGTTGTAAATGTAGTTGCCTTGGCGGCTGCGCGAACGGGCGGGATTATTGGGCATCTCGCCAACGATGAAACCGTCGCCTCCGAGCTGTGGCAACTGGGTGATGTTGACGTTGTTCAGACAGTAGCCTTGCACCTCCACCGGAAAAACCTGCCCGATATAGACGTTGGTCGTCGCGGTGACGAGGCGGACGAAGGCTGTTTCCGGCGCGCCGCCGGCCTGGGGCGGGTTTCCCCGGACCACGTGCAACTTCAACGGCTGGCTGGTCAGGCGGATGCCTTTGACGGTCGCCGTGAGGGCGGGAATGGTGAAATCCCCCGTGCGGGTGGGAGTCAGTTCAAGGGTGTAAACGGAGGAGAAGGTAACTTCGCTGTTGACGATAGTCGTCTGCTGCGAGGCGCCCGTCATGCCGAACCGGAGACCGGCGATGGGAGGCACGGTGGGTGAAGCATCAGGGGCACCATCGGTGAAGGTCATGGAAAGGGTGACCGTATCGCCCAGGCTGATGGTGTCGCGGTCCAGGGATGTTTGAAAGGTCGGCGCTGCTGCGGCCGGCCGGGCCAGAATTGACATCAGACAGGCCAGCGCCAGGCCGCCGTGGACGACAGGGCGCTTCCGCCTCCGCCGCTGCGCGGGAAAGGGAGCCGGGCAGGGCGTTATGGGGACAAAACCGCTCACCATAAGCAAGACAACCAATCTTTGCCTCTGTTCACCGCTCAATCAAGCGGGAATGGGAGCTATTCGCCGGTGTCCAGGGGGTTATGACGATAGTTGACGCCCATTGCGTCCAGGCGTTTTTCGTCCGCTGCCAGGCGGCGGAGAAAATCGTCAAGATTTCGCTCCGAGGCGGGGGACCAGGTCACTTCTGCCATGGCCGATTCGCGCGGGAAGATCATGTATTGGGCGTGCCGGAGATTAGGAACGTACTCGGTCCAAAGATTGCCTTGGGCGCCCAGGATGTGGTCCTGGAATTCCGGGGCCAATTTGGCGGGAATCGGGTTGAAGGCATAGACTTTGCGAAGAGGCAGGAAGCCGCCGATGGCGCGCGGCTCCTTGGCGTGGTCGCGCGATTGATAATGATCGAGATAGCAATCACTTTCGGGCGTCATCACCACGTCATGGCCGGCGGTGGCGGCTTCGGTCGCGCCGCCGATCCAATCCATGACGGCGGCGTTTTTGGCCAGGCCGCCTTCGCGGATTTCACTCCAGCCGATGAGGGAGCGGCCGTGGGCATTGATGAATTTCTCCATGCGCTGGATGAAGTAGCTTTCCAATTGGCGGTCGGTCTTCAGGCCCTCGGTCTCTTTGCGCGCCTGGCATTTTTTGCATTTGGCCCAGTTGTCCGTCGGCACTTCGTCTCCGCCCACGTGAATGTATTTGCCCGGGAAGAGGGCGAAAACCTCCTTCAAAACATCTTGCAGGAAGTCAAAGGTCTGGTCGTTGCCGGCGCAATAGACGCCCGGAAAAACCCCTCCGGCCACGTCGGTGGTGAAAGGCCCGCCGTTGCAACTGAACTGGGGATAGGCGGCCAGCGCGGCGCTGGAGTGGCCGGGCATCTCAATTTCAGGGACGATGGTGATGTGGCGCTCGGCGGCGTAGCGCACTATCTCGCGGATATCCGCCTGCGTGTAATAGCCGCCGTAGCGGCCGTCAGGCCCGTAAGCCGTGCCGGCCTTGGGGTCCAGTCCGAAGCCGATGCCGCTGCGCCAGGCACCCACTTCCGTCAGGCGCGGGTATTTTTTGATTTCGATGCGCCAGCCCTGATCGTCCACCAAATGCCAATGCAGCGTGTTGATCTTGTGCATGGCCAGGGCGTCAAGTATTTGTTCGACCTCCCCTTTGTTGAAGAAGTGGCGGCTGACGTCCAGCAACAATCCCCGCCACGCAAAGCGCGGGCGGTCCTTGATCTGGACGCAACGCGCCTCCCATGTCAGCCCGGCCGCCGGCTTGGAGCCGAAGGCCTCCGGGGGCAGCAGTTGCAGAAAGGTCTGCGTGCCGTAAAACAAGCCCGCCTCGGCCGGCGCGCGGATCAGGACCGAATCCGGCGCGACGATCAACTCGTAGCCTTCAGGCCCCAAGCTGGCGTCGCTGTCCTTGGTGCTCAGCCAGACTGCGCCGCCGGTGGATTTGCCGGCCTTGCTGACGGGAAAAGCATAGCCCGTGGCCGCGCGCAGACGTTGGGCCAGGAACTCGCCCGTTTTCCTGGACTTTCCATCCACCAGGATCGGGGTGTCGGCGCGCAGGGCGAAGACGCCCTCCCCGACGGTCATGGTTTGTGGCATGGGAATGAGAGCCGGTTCGGCCGCGCGCGTCGCGAGGGCCAGAACGGACACTGTGGACAGAATGGGTAACAGAACGGATTTCATAAGCATAAATTCAATGGCCTTCAAAGTGGGCCTCGATTTCCTCCAGGGTCTTGCCCTTGGTCTCCGGCAGGAAGAATGCGGCGGTGATGAAATAAATGACCGTGCAGCCGGCAAACAAAAAGAACATGGTCGAATAGCCATATTTGCCGACGGTGGGCAGAAAGACCGCCGCGATGGTGGTGGAGACGGCTTGATTGAGCACCAAGGCGATGCTCATGCCGTTGGAGCGGATGCGCGTGGGCATCAATTCCGAGAGCGCCAGCCAGACGCAGACGCCGGGACCGACGGCATAGACGGCCATGAAGACAAAGAGACAAACCGCCACCAGCCATCCGCTTTGAGGGCTGGGCACGGGCGTGATCAAGGCATTTTCAATCTTCAAGGGCGCCCGCCGCCCCGCTTCCAGATGGCCGAAGGGATTGTTGGCAAAGCTCACGCAACTCTCGCGCGTGATTTCAATCGGCTTGCCGCCCGCATCGTCCGAGCGCACCGCCGTGGTCGCCGCCCGATAATCGCCGTAGGAATAAATGATGACCAGGGTGGTCGGCTGGCCGGCGAAGCCGCCGCCGGGCAAGAGCTTGGCGGCCGTTTCGGCATTGTAGGTCAGCGTCAGCGTTTGTTCGGGCGTCACGAGCGATTGTGCGGATTGCCGGCTATCCACGTGGCGGCTCTCGGTGTTGCGAAAGAGGATACCGACGCAGAGCAGAGAAACAATGATGCCGGCAGTGCCCACGCTGAGCAAAAACTTGCGGCCCTTGCGGTCCACCAGCGCGACGCCGGCGATGGTGACCAGGAAATTGACCACGGTCAGAATGACGTAGCACCAGTGCGCCTGGACATCGGACAGTCCACCTTGCAGGAGAATGGTGGTGTTATAGCCAATAATCGAATTGACGCCGGTGGCTTGGTTGAAGGCCAGAATGACACAGGCCAGCACAAAGGGGATGATGTATTTGCGATGGCACAACGATTCCCGACCGGCCCGGCCAGCGGCGGCAGACTTCGCTTTTTCCGCCGCCACCGTTGCCTCCATTTCCCTCAACTCCACCCCGGCCTGTTCTTCGGTTCGGGAGCGCAGCAGCGCGGCTCGCGCGGCGTCCGTTTTACCCCGGCGAAAGAGCCAGCGCGGCGATTCCGCCACCATGAAGCTGCCGATGACAAAGAGGATGCCGGGCGGCAACGAAACCCAGAAGATGCTCCGCCAGGCATGGTCCTTATATGCCAGAAGCTTGTCCGCATCGCCCAATTTGGCCACTTCGGCGACTTGGTGGCTGAAGTACATCCCGATGAGGGCCGCCGCCACGATGCCCAAGGTCAAGAGCCATTGAAAAATCCCCGTGCCCTTGCCGCGCTCCGAGGCGCCGAGGCACTCCGCCAGATAGAGGGGCACGACGACACCGATCAACCCGGCGCTGATGCCCTGCAACAAGCGGCCCAAAACCAGCGGTTGGTAGCCGTGCGCCAGCGCGATGATCGGAATGCTGATGACAAAGAGAATGCCGCTCAGGCCCATCAACCACTTGCGCCCCATCCAGTCGGCCAGCATCCCTGCGAAGAGCGTCGAGATCACACTGCCCAACAGCACCGCCGCGACGATAAAAGAAAGCTGTCCGGCATTGAGGCCGGAAGTCGCCTCCAGGTAAGGCAGCGCCCCCGCGATGATGCCGACATCCACGCCGTAGAGCAATCCGCCCAAGCCGGCCACCAGGAGAAGGAAGCGGTTGTAACGAGTTTGAGAGGAAGAAGAAGTCATGGGTTATGGGTCCACCGTGATGGTGTCCCACTTCATTTTGTGGCGCTCGGCGTAGGCGGCAAAGACTTTTTCGTGTTCGATCAGCGCGGCGCGCACCACGGCTGAATCGTTGGCCAGGCCCGCTTCGGAGATCACCCCAGGAATCAAGTCCGATTGCCGGTTGACGTAGAGCAGGGCGAAGACGGCCGCCGCCACCGTCGTGTAGGGCAAATCCTCCTCCACCCCTTCGGCGAAATCTTCCACCACGTCGGCCAGGAACTCCAATTGGTCGGCCAGATGGGGGAAGGCCGGGTCGTCCAGTTCGGTGAACTTCAGTTTGAGATAGGGCAGCCTCTTATGCACGCCCTTGAGAAGGTTGGGCGTAATGGCCGCCACGCCGCGCTGCACCAAATTGGCTATTTCTGCCATGCCGCCGAGAATGAACCAAGCCGTGGAATTTGCAAGCCGTTATCTTGAGCCGGGGTTGCCAAAGAAGCCAGACGCGCCCCCAGCACCGGCTGGCTTGCGTTGGGGCCGGCGGGAGGTTAATGTGCGGAGAACATGCACACGGGCCGGCTGGAAAAATGAACACGTCATTCCAAAACAGACCCAGTTCGCGGGCGCTGCTGACCGATCTTTACGAAGTCATGATGGCTTACGGGTATTGGAAAGAGGCGATTATCCCGCCAGACTGGAGTCGGGCTTGCACGAATTGAAAATGCGTCTGGTGCTTGAAGCCCGGAACCAGCCGGCGGCCTGGTGACTCCATGAAGCCTCGACGCCTGTGGATTGGATCGTCTTATGAAAAAAAACAAAGAAGCCTTGAGAGTCGTCCTCGGCCAGCGTTCCTGGCGGGTGGCGGCGAACGACGTGGAAGCGTTTGTCACGGAGACCGGCGGGCATCTAGGCCCGGTTGCATTCGAGCGGCGCGGGCGGCGCATCCGCCCCTACTCAGTCGCTCCGTGGGCGGAGGAACCGTCGCCAGCGTCGCTGCCGCCGATTCTCAAGGTCCTGCGCGGCGATTTTTTTTGCATGCCTTTTGGCGGGAACGGGACGGTGTTTGGCCGGGAAAAGCATCCCGTACACGGCGAAACGGCCAACAGCCGCTGGCGTTTTGAATCCCGCGAAAAACAAGAGGGCAAAACGAGCCTGCGCCTGAGCCTCAAAACGAGAATCCGCCCGGCGCGGGTGGATAAAGAAATCCTGCTGGCCGACGGACAGAACAACGTCTATTGCCGGCACGTCGTCTCCGGGGCTTCGGGGCCGATGTGCCTGGGGCACCACGCCATGCTGAAATTTCCCGATGAGCCGGGCAGTGGCGTCGTCTCGACCAGCCGCATGGTCCTGGGCCAGGTTTTCCCGGGAGCGTTTGAATCGCCGGAGCAGGGCGGTTACTCGTTTTTGAAACCAGGCGCGCCCTTCCAATCGCTCCAGAGCGTCCCCACCATAACCGGGGAGACGGCCGACTTGACCCGCTACCCGGCGCGGCGGGGCTTTGAGGATTTGGTCATGATGGTGAACGATCCGGCCGAGCCGCTGGCGTGGACGGCGGTGACTTTTCCCAAGCAGCGGTATGTGTGGTTTGGATTGAAGGACCCGCGCGTTTTGCGGCACACCGTCCTTTGGCTCTCCAACGGAGGCCGCCATTATCCGCCTTGGAGCGGGCGGCACGTCAACGTCATGGGATTGGAGGAGGTGACGGCGTACTTTCATCTGGGCCTGGCGGAATCAGCGGCGCGCAATCCCCTCTCGGAGGCGGGGCATCCGACTTGCCTGACATTGGACCCGGCCAAACCGCTGGTGGTTTCGTATGTTATGGGAATTGCCAAAATCCCGGCGGGATTCGACCAAGTTGTTTCCATACAGGCTGCCGCCAACGGCCGGGAGATCATTTTGGAAAGCGCCAGCGGCAAACAAGCCCGCGCCGCGGTGGGCCTGGAGTTTTTGCATGGTGGCGCTTCACGATAAAGTATATTTTAACTCTTTTGTTTGCATTGACAATATACGCCATTGGCGTATCATGTACTGGTGGTCTTTATTGAGACGCCTATTTTTAATCGGCGCGTCCAGCAATACATGGACGACGACGAGTATAGTGAGATGCAGATGTTCTTGGTGCGCCGGCCGGATGCGGGCAGCATCATCAAGGGTTCCGGCGGCATTCGGAAGCTGCGCTGGGCCGGCAGCGGCAGGGGCAAACGTGGCGGATTGCGGGTGATTTATTACTGGTGGGTGGCTGCGGAGAGGATTTCGCTGTTGTTGGTGTATCCAAAGAACGAGCAGGATGACCTGACAGCGGACCAACTGAAGAAATTGAAAAGTGAATTGATGCCATGAGAAAAGAGTTATTTGAGGAATTGCTGGAAAGCGTGAAACAGGCGAAGGCCATCGAGAAAGGCGAGTTGAAGCCTGCGCGCGCGTTCAAGTTCAACGCAAAGAACGATGTCGTGAAAGTTCGTGGCAAACTCGGCTTATCGCAGTCAAAATTCGCGGCCGTGTTGGGCATCAGCGCCGATACGCTCCAAAATTGGGAGCAAGGCCGGCGCTCGCCCGCCGGCCCGGCCAAGGTCCTGCTGAAAATCGCGGCCAAGCATCCCGAAGTGTTGCTCGAAGTGGCGTAGATGTCCGCGCACACGTAACCGGACATCATGATCTCAGAGTTCGCCGGCGTCCTGGAGGCGCTGGATTTCGGCGGTGTACCCCTGGCGGAAGGTGGGGTAGCGCAATGGACAGCCCAATTCCATGCGCAGCTTGCGATTGCTCACTTTTTTATTGGTGGGGGCGCGCTTGCGCGGCGCGGCCTCCTCCCCGCTGGCAAACGGGGGCATGTTTTTGCCCAGCGTCTCGGAGAGCCAGCGGAAAAAATGAATCTGCCGCACCGGCTCGTCGTCGCACACGTTGTAAATCTCCCCGGCCCGCCCGCTTTTGAGCACGGTGAGGATCGCTGCGGCCAAATCGTCGCGGTGAATCATGTTGACCAGCCGTTCGCCGCCGCCGGGGATGCTGGCCTCGCCTTTGAGGTACTGCTGGAAGAGATGGCCCCGGCCCGGCCCGTAAATGCCGGCGACACGCAAAACGACGGCCGGGACTTTTTTCGCGCGCGCGGCCTCCAGCAATAATTCCTCGGCGGCCAGCAGCACCTGGCCGAGTTCGTCCGCCGGCTCCGTCGGGCTGCTTTCCTTGACCAGCGAGCCGTCGGTCTGGCCATAAACGCTGGTGCTGCCGGTATAGACCAGTTTTTGGGGCGGCGCCGCCTCCAGCCATTGGAGGAGGTTGCGCGCCCCTTCCAGGTAAACCCGCCGGTACTCCTCCGCGCCGCCCTTGCCTGAGGAAACAGTATTGACAATCCAATCAAAGGGCAGAGGCAGGCTCTCCAGGTCCCTCCGCCGCGTGATGTCGGCGGCCAGCGGCCGGAGGCCCCGCTGCCGCAAGGCCGTGTCGGCGCCGCCGGAGCGGGTCACGCCGAAGACCTCATGGCCAAGGCGAACCAATTCGGCCCCCAAGGGCAGTCCGAGGTAGCCACAACCGATGATCAAAACGCGCATCGCCGGCGCTCTCAGTATTTCTTGGAGAACTTTTTGTGCGATTCGCTCTCGCCTGCGCCCGGGCTTGGCGCCGCGGGCTGGGCCGGTGGCGTTTCCGGCGCGGCTGCGGGCGTCCCGGAAGGCTCGACGGGCCTGGGATGCTCGACTGCCTCGACAAAAGCCAGCCGGAGACTGGTCAGGCTTTGTTTCAAGAGCGATTCCTCCTGTTTGTCCAGGTTGCCCTTGGTCTTGACGGCCAGCATTTCCAGTTGGTCAATAAAATGCCGTGCGTATTCGAGGTCCTGCCCGGTTTGCCCCGTCTGCGGATTGGGAGCGTGTCCAAGAAAAATCAAAGCCATGTTGGTGTTTTGCATGACCAGGCTCACGAACAGGGCCGCCATTGTATCTTCGTGCCCCGCGCCGCCCGCGTCTTGTCCCGGTGGATTGTTCATAGGAGTTTGTCTTTGCGCTGTTGGTTGATTTCCGCCATCAAAAAATGAATCAAATACTTGAGCCGCGGTTCCACTTCCACCGTCTCCAGGATCCTTTGCCGTTCGGCCGCCCCGCGCAACAGCGACCAGGACACCAGGTCGGCCATGCGGTCGGGATCATTGAGCCGCTCCAGGCAGGCGACAATCTCCTTGACCGGCACTTTCTTGGCGGCCTCTTCCATCGAGGGCAATTCCTGTTCGATCCGTTCGGTGACCAAATCGCGCACCCTGGCCATCAGCGCGTCAATGGCCACGTTGTCGCGGCTGGGGGTGGGCAGGGGGCGGATGCGGCTCAACCGGAAGGGGCGGCTTCGCAGCGTCCGGGTCAATTCCACCCGTGTCAGCCCTTCCAGGATGAGGGAGGAGGTGCCGTCGTCGTGTTTGACACAGACGCGGATCAACCCCAGGCCCGCCACGTTGAAGGGCGCCTCGCGCGCGCTGCCCGGCTTGCGCATGGCGATGACGAACATGCGGCGGAATTGCAGGACTTCCTCCAGCATCCGCCGGTAGCGCGGTTCAAAAATGTGCAGCCGCATCAGGGCTTGAGGGAACAGGGTGGCGTTGGGCAACGTCATCACAGGCGCCTCATCCGGTATATCCATGCCCGCAATGTAGGCGCAGCCCTGGCGGAGAGCAAGGCGGAGGTTCTTGTTTCGCAGTTGAAATCGGCCGGCCAATGCGGTTAGACTTGCCGCAAGTATGAGCAAATTGAGTGTCAATGATCTCAACGTCAACAATCAGCGCGTGCTGGTTCGAGTGGATTACAACGTGCCCATGGAGGAAAAGGACGGCAAAATGATTGTCACCGACGCCACCCGCATTCAGGAGACGCTCCCCACCCTGCGCCTGCTGGCCCAGCGGGGCGCCAAGATCATCCTGGCCGCCCACCTCGGCCGCCCCAAAGGCAAACGCGAGCCGTCCATGTCCCTCCGCCCGGTCGCCGCCAAATTGTCCGAGTTGATCGGGCGTCCGGTGGCCTTTGCCGACGACTGCGTGGGCGAAACGGCGGAAAAAGCGGCGGCGGCCCTCAAAGCGGGCGACATTCTGCTGTTGGAAAACGTCCGCTTTTACAGCGAGGAGGAAGCCAACGATCCGATATTCTCGGAGAAGCTGGCGCGCCTGGCCGGCCTCTACGTCAACGACGCCTTCGGCGCCGCCCATCGCGCGCATGCCTCGACCGAGGGCGCCCCGCGCGTGATCGCCCGGCGCGGCGGCCAGTGCGGGGCGGGGTTGCTCATGGAGCGGGAATTGCACTTCCTGGGCCGGGAGTTGGAGAATCCGGCCCGCCCGTTCGTGGTCATCCTGGGCGGGGCGAAAGTTTCGGACAAAATCAACGTGATTGACCGGCTGCTGGACAAGGCGGACTCGATTTTGATCGGCGGCGCGATGGCCTACACCTTCAAACTGGCCCAAGGCCGCAAGGTCGGCAAATCGCTGGCCGAACCGGACAAACAAGACGTCGCCCGCGCTGCCATGGAGAAGGCGCGCGCGCGCGGCGTGCAATTCCTCCTGCCTTCCGACGACATCATCGGCACACCGGTGGACACCGGAAAGCTCAACAAGAAAGGCAAGCCGATCATTGACATCCAAAATCCGCGCGCCTGGAGCGAGGCGGACATTCCCGCCGAGGCCCAGGGATTGGACATCGGCCCGGAAACGGCGCGGCGTTATTGCGAGGTCATCGCCCAGGCCAAAACGATTGTCTGGAACGGCCCGATGGGCCTTTTCGAGGACCCCCGTTTTGCCGCCGGCACCAATGCCGTTGCCCGCGCTGTGGCCGACGCGACCGCCAGGGGCGGCGCCAAAAGCATCATCGGCGGCGGGGACAGCGTCAAGGCGCTGAACAAAGCGGGCCTGGGCGCCAAGGTCACCTTTATGAGCACCGGCGGCGGCGCCAGCCTGGAATTTTTAGAGGGCCGCGTCCTGCCCGGGGTGGCGGCGCTATCCGACAAATCCCCATGAACAAAGAACGCAAACTGATCATCGCCGGCAACTGGAAGATGAACAAGACGGTGGCCGAGGCCCTGGCCCTGGTCAAAGACCTGAAATTGGAACTGGCCAACCTGCGCGAGGTGGACGTGGTCGTCTGCCCCCCCTTCACCGCGTTGGCCGAGGTGTCCCGGGAGGTGCTTGACAGCAACATACGGCTTGGCGCGCAGAACATGAGCGAGCACAACTTCGGCGCCTTCACCGGCGAGATCGCCGCCGGCATGCTCAAGGAGTTTTCCGTCCGCTACGTCATCCTGGGCCATTCGGAGCGCCGCCAGTACCAGAAGGAAAGCGACGACTTGATTTCCAAAAAGGCCCGCGCCGCCCTGGCCGCCTCGCTCCACCCCATCGTCTGTGTCGGCGAAACGCTGGCCCAACGGGAAGGCGGCCAGACGGAGAAAGTGTTGGAAACACAAGTGCGCGGCAGCCTGGCAGGCTTGACGCCCGAACAAATGGGCGAAACGGTCCTCGCCTACGAGCCGGTCTGGGCCATCGGCACCGGCCGCAACGCGACGGCGGCCCAGGCGCAGGAGGCGCACGCCTTTATCCGCAAGCTTCTGGCGGCGATGTTCGGAGAGAGCGTGGCCCGGCGCGCGCGCATCCAGTACGGCGGCAGTGTCAAACCCTCCAACGCGGGCGAATTGATGGGGCAGCCCGACGTGGACGGGGCGCTGGTGGGCGGAGCGTCGCTGGACGGGCGGAGTTTTTCTGATATAATCAAGAACTCGATTTAACGAGACGATATGAGCATTTTATATATATTTTTGACAGCTTTGATGTTTTTGGACTGCGTGCTGCTGGTCTTTCTGGTCCTTTTGCAATTACCCAAGAAGGAAGCCGGCGCGGGCATGGCCTTTGGCGGCGCGGCGACCGACGCCCTTTTCGGGGCCGGATCGGGCAACGTGCTGACCAAGATCACCAAGTACGTCGCCGGCGGTTTTTTCGGGCTGGCCATCATCATGGCGATCCTGGCCGCCCACAAGCCCGAGTCCGAAGCCGCTTCGCTGATCAAGAAAGTGACGACGGGATCGGTCGCGCCTCTGACGCCCGCAGCCGCGCCGGCAACGCCGTTCGCCGCGCCGCCCGCCGGCGGATTATTGGAATTGACCAATGTCCCGGCCGCCGCGCCGCCCGCGACGGGCCAGGCTGGCGCGGTATCCAACGCGGCCGTCCCGGCTCCCCCTCGCGGAACCAACAAGTAACTTCGCTCATCGCCATACTTTTCCATGAAGACATTGGCCGCCAGAGAAGAACAATTTCTGACCGATGCCAAAGGCAAGCGGACGGGTGTGGTGCTTGATTTGCAGACTTATGAGCGTCTGCGCGAAGCCGAGGAGGAATTGGCCGAGATCCAAGCTTACGACTCCACCCGCGAGCGCGCGCATTCAGAAATTGCCGCCGGTCAGTTCTCGACTCTGGCGGCGTATCGCGCCGGTCGCGAACGCAAGGCGAAATGAGATTTCAAGTCATCCTGCCCAAATCGGTTCAAAAGGAATTGAATCGCCTGCCGGATGACATCGCCAATCGGATTCTGGCTCGTTTGGAAGGATTGGAAACCAACCCGCGTCCGCCGGACGTGAAGAAACTTAAAGGCCGCGATGCGTGGCGAATTCGCGTGGGCGACTACCGCGTGATTTTCGAAATCCACGATCGTGTATTGCAAATTATCGTCATCAACGTCGGGCACCGGCGGGAGATTTATCGCTGACCCAATGATAGGCCGCCGCTTTGCTTTCGGCCAATCGCTCCGCCCTGATGGCACGTTCCACGCGTTGTTCGATTTTTCGCGTAATCGGTTCTTGCCCAATTGACGGAGTCAGTCCGGACAACTAGGCTTTTTGTGCATGCAGCCAGGAGAGCCAAGCCGCACCGCATGGGGCGCCGCCTCTCACCGCGCCGCCCATCAAGTGTTGGAACGCGGTTGCATTTTCAGCGATCCAGTGGCTCTGCGCATCCTGGGAGCGGACGCCGAGGCGGCTGTGCGTGAGGCGGAAAACGACCCGTCCAGACGCAGGTTGCGCCTGTTCATCGCTGTGAGAACGCGCTTTGCCGAGGATGCGTTGGCCACCGCCGTCGCGCGTCGCGGTGTCCGCCAACTGGTGGTGCTGGGGGCCGGTCTGGACACTTACGCCTACCGCGCTGCTTTGGGAGAAAGACTGCGCATTTTTGAGGTTGACCACCCGGCGACCCAGGCTTGGAAGCGCCAGCGGCTTGCCGAGGCGGCGATTCCGGCGCCTGCCGCGCTTACCTTTGCTCCGGTTGATTTGGAGCGGGAGACTTTGGCGGAGGGCTTGTCCGCAGCCGGCTTCGATGCGGCACAGGAGACCTTTTTCACCTGGCTGGGCGTCGTGCCTTATTTGACGGAGCAGGCCGTCTTTTCGACACTGGGTTTCATTGCCGGCCTGGCGGGTGGCGCTCACGTCGTGTTCGACTACGGCAATCCTCCAGCTTCGAGTTGCGACCCGGACGAATATGCCACCGTTCACGAGGCGCTTACGGCGCGAGTGGCTTCGCTGGGAGAGGCCTTCAAATGCGCTTTTGAAACGGAGGCGCTCCAGGCCAAACTGAGGGCATTGGGCTTTCGTGAAATCGAAGATCTTGGCCCGGCGTTGATCCGGGAGCGTTATTTTGCAAAGCGGGGAGGCTCCTCTTCGGACAGGGGCGGCCATATCGTACGCGCCACGACGGCCTGAAGGCGGCAACCGCTTTTCGCGCCCGTCGCCGCCTCAAACCCGACATGCCCAAGACCACCAGAGGCGGAAATCCAGGCGACGCACCAACCAATGTTTGACAGCCGATTTGTTTGGGTGTCCGATTGCCGATTTCAGATTAAATGAACTCGTTGATCAGGTTTTCCAGGAATTCCTGGCGTCCGCTCTCATTGGGGGACGGCTCGCCTTTCTTGAGCATATATTTCTCCAGCGCCTCGAAACTGGTCTTGCCCGATTCGATTTCCCGGCCGATGCCGCTGTCCCAGGAACTGTAGCGCCGGCGCACAAACTCCGCCAGACGCCCGTCCTGCCGGATGGCCGCCGCGATCTTGAGGCCGCGCGCGAAGGCGTCCATGCCCCCGATGTGCGCGTAAAAGAGGTCAACCGGTTCCAAACTGTCGCGCCGCACCTTGGCGTCGAAATTCAGGCCGCCGGTGGTCAGGCCGCCCGCGTTTAAAATGGTCAGCATGCACTGGGTCGTCAGGTAGATGTCCGTCGGGAATTGGTCGGTGTCCCAGCCCAGGAGCAGGTCGCCGGTGTTGGCATCCACGGAGCCGAGGGCGCCGGCGGCGGCGGCCACTTCCAATTCGTGCTGCATGGTGTGGCCGGCCAGTGTGGCGTGGTTGGTCTCCAGGTTGAGCTTGAGATGGGGCAGCAGATCATATTCGCGCAAAAAATTCAGGCAGGCCGCCGCGTCGCTATCGTATTGATGCTTGGTGGGTTCCTTGGGCTTCGGCTCGATGTAAAACTGGCCCTTGAAGCCGATCTTCTTTTTGTACCCGACAGCCATGTGGAGGAATTTGGCCAGATGGTCCAGTTCGCGTTTGAGGTTGGTATTGAGCAGGGTGGAATAGCCCTCGCGCCCGCCCCAAAAAACATAGCCCGCCCCGCCCAAGAGGTGCGTCACCTCGATCGCCTTCTTGACCTGCGCGGCGGCGTAGGCGAAAACGTCGGCGTTGCAACTGGTGGCCGCGCCGTGGGCAAAGCGCGGATGGGCGAACAAACAGGCCGTCCCCCAAAGCAAGCCGACCCCCGTGCGTTGCTGCTCTTCCTTGAGCACCTTGACGATGGCGTCCAGGTTCTTGTTCGTTTGCGCCAGCGTGGCGGCTTCGGGCGCGACATCGCGGTCGTGGAAGGCGTAAAAGGGGGCGCCCAGCTTTTCAAAAAACTCGAAGGCCGCCCGCACCCGCCGGCGGGCGTTGTCGAGCGAATCGCTGTTATCATCCCAGGGCCGGAACAGGGTGGGCGCGCCGAACATGTCGGCGCCCCGCCCGCGGAAGGTGTGCCAAAAGACGACCGAGAACCGGAGGTGCTCGCGCATGGTCCGGCCCGCGACCATTTCCTGGGCGTTGTAATGTTTGAAGGCCAGCGGGTTTTTGGAGTGCGGCCCTTCGTATTGGATTGGCGATATGTTCGGAAATGCTGATGTCATAATTTGTGGCGCGCGCGGTCAATTGTTTCAGCGCGAGCCGGGTGCATTGCTAACTTAAACTTGCGCGCCGCGCAACTGTAAAAAGAGGCCGCCGAAAAAGCGGGATTTCCCGCCGCCTTTGCGGCAGGCTGCCTGCCGATGGCTGAGACATTATTGGTGCGGCTGGACAAATGGCTTTGGTCGGTGCGCGTCTTTAAAACGCGCGGGCTGGCCGGCGAGGCCTGCCGGCAGGGCCGCGTGACCATTGCCGGCCAGCGCGCCAAGCCCTCGCGCCAGGTCCGCGTCAATGATGTCATCGTGGTGCTCAAGGACAGCCTGAGGCGCCAATTCAAAGTGCTGCAGTTGCTGGACCACCGCGTCGGCGCGCCCAAGGCGCCCGGTTACGTCGAAGACCAAACCGCGCCCTCGGAGTTTGAGAAAGGGCGCCAGCCGGACTTCCGCCCCTTTGTTTTTCGGCCCAAAGGCGCGGGCCGTCCTACGAAAAAAGAGCGGCGCGACATGAGCCGATTTTCCGGTCCGAAGGGTGTAAATGTCACTTGAATTTATTGCATTGAAGGACGGGGGATTCGGTCTATAAGTACGTGATGCTCTTACGGCTTGTCTCCTCGCGGTTCAGGGCGGCGGCTTTGGCCGGCCTGATCCTCCTGGTCCCCGCCGCGCCCGGCGATGGCGCAAAACAGACGGAGCCTTCGCCCGCCGTGCTGCGCGCGCAAATCCAGGTCGCCAATGACCGGATGCGCCGCGCCCTGGTACGCATCCGCGTGGTTTCCACCGAGTTCCGCGACGGGCGCGAGGTCAAAATGCAGGCCGTGGGCAGCGGGGCCATCATCACCAAAGACGGCTACCTTATCACCAATCATCACGTCGCCGGCCACGCCACGCGCATCTTCTGCACCCTCTGGAACCGCGAGGAAATCGAGGCCGAACTCATCGGCACCGACCCGTTGACGGATATCGCGGTGCTCAAACTCAAGCCCGATAAGCCGCGCGCCTTCACGCCGGCCGCTTTCGGCGACTCCGCCGCCTTGCGCGTCGGGGACGCGGTGCTGGCCATGGGCAGCCCGATGGCCCTCTCCCAATCGGTCACACTGGGCATCGTCAGCAACACCGAGATGGTCATGCCGCGCTTTTGGGGCGAGGCGGGGCGCTTCCAACTGGATGGCGAGGACGTGGGCGCGCTGGTGCGGTGGATCGGGCACGATGCGGCCATTTACGGCGGCAACTCCGGCGGGCCGCTCTGCAACCTGCGGGGGCAGATCGTTGGCATTAACGAGATCAGCTTCGGTCTCGCTGGCGCCATTCCCGGCAACCTGGCCAAGGCGGTCGCCGCCCAATTGATGGCCAAAGGAAAGATCCAACGGAGCTGGCTGGGCATTGAACCGCAGCCGCTTTTCAAGGAATGGAAAACCGAGCAAGGCGTCCTCATTGGCGGCGTTTGGGAAGATTCGCCCGCTCAAAAAGCGGGCCTCAAGCCCGGCGATCTGCTCCTGAATCTGGCCGGCGTGCCCCTGGACGTCCACTTCGACGAGCAGATGCCCGATTTCATGGCGCTGGCGACCGGCCTGCCCCTGGGCCAGCCGGTCTCGGCCCTCGTCAAACGCGACGGCAAAGAGATCAAAGTCTCCATGGTCCCCATCGAGCGTGGGGAGATTTACCCCCCGCAGCAGGAACTTAAACCCTGGGGGCTGACGGCACGGAACTTCTCCTTCCTGCTGGCCCGCGAGATGAAACGGCCCAACCTGGACGGAGTCTTGGTCACTTCCGTCCGTCCGGGCGGACCGTCCGGCGAAGCCAAGCCGCCTCTGGAGCGGGGAGACGTTTTGGTCGAAGTCAACGGCGCGCCTGTCAAGTCCGTCCAGGACCTGGTGGAGATCACGCGCAAATTGTCTGAAGGCCGGAGCGAGCCGGTGCCCGTCATCGCCACCTTCAAGCGCCGGGCGGCCCGTTATCTGGTCGTCGTCCGGGTGGGCATTGAAGAGGAAAAGGATCCGGGCTTGGAAGTGACCAAGGCCTGGCTGCCGGCGGAGGCGCGCGTCATCAGCCGCGAAATCGCCCGCCAACTGGGCCATCCGGATCTCAAGGGGTTCTATCTCACTCGCGTTTACCCGGACAGCACCGCCGAAAAAGCCGGCCTGCAACCGGGGGATTTCATCGTGGCGGTGGACGGCGACAAATTGACGGCCTCCGGCCCCGAACACGAAGACGAGCTATCCAGCCTGATCCGCCAGTACGACGTGGGCAAGACAGTTGAGTTGTCCGTGCTCCGCGACCTCAAGCCGATGCAGATTTCCGTCGAGCTGGAACGTTCCCCCAGGCTGCGGCGGGAGATGAAAAAGTACCGCAACGACGACTTCGAGTTCACCGCGCGCAACGTGTCGTTTTTCGACGCCGTGGACCAGCAATGGGACAAAGACCAGCAAGGGGCGTTGATCGAAGAAGTCAAGCCCGGCAGTTGGGCCGAATTGGCCAGCCTTTACGCCGGGGACCTGGTGGTGGAGGTGGACGGCCAGCCTGTGGCCAACGTGGATGCCTTGCGCCGGGCCATGGAAAAGGCCGCCTCGGAACGAAAACCGGCCCTCAAGACGAAGGTCCTGCGCGGCATCCACAGCGCCTACTTGGAATTCGAGCCGAATTGGAAAAACTGACCCAAACCCAAGGAAATCCCATGATCAAAAAACTCAATCCGATGATTGCGGCCCTGGCTTTGCTGGCCTTGGCCGCGCGCGCCGATGACCTCGCGCAAAAAGGCCGCGACATTTTCAAGGCCGGCCAGCACGCGGTCGTCACCGTCCAGGTCGTCCTCAAGTACTCCGGCGGCGCCCGCTCCTCCAACCCCACCGAGGCCAAGACCGACGCCACCGGGACGGTCGTGGACCCGTCGGGCCTGACGGTCCTGGCCCTCTCGTCGGTTGATCCGGCGGAGCTTTACCGCCGGCTCTCCGACGAATACAAGGTGGAGACCGAGGTCAACGACGTTAAAATTTTGCTTGACGATGGAACGGAGATGCCGGCCGAAATCGTCCTCCGCGACAAGGACCTGGACCTGGCCTTCGTGCGGCCCAAGGCCAAGCCGGCCACGCCGATGGTGGCCGTGGACTTGAGCAAATCGTCCGCGGTCGAAATGCTCGAGCCGCTCGTCGTCCTGAACCGGCTCAACCGGGCGGCGGGCCGCGCCTATTCGGCGAGCATCGAACGCATCGCCGCCGTCATCCAGAAGCCGCGCACCTTTTACATTCCCGAATCCAGCGGGAGCGCGATCTCGCTCGGCTCGCCCGCCTTCGCGCTCGACGGGAACATCGTCGGCTTGTTTGTCATGCGCGCGGTCAGTGCGCCCGACACCAATGCGCGCAACATGCGTGACAACATGACCGTGATCCTCATCCCGGCGGAGGACATCTTGAAGGGAGCCAGGCAGGCGCCCGAAGCCAAGGGCGAAACGGAAAAACCGCCGGATAAGTCCGCGGAAAAACCGGCGGACAAGAAGGACCAAAAGGACACCAAGGAGCAGAAGTAGCGGAAAACTCCGGCCCTCAGACCTCCCAGCCTTTGCGGTAAGCGCCCCGGATCAACTCCTCCGCTTCGGGCGCGTTGGTGACACGCAAGTTTTCCGAGTCCCATTGAAGCTTCCTGCCCAGACGTGTGGCCAGGTTGCCCAGCAGCACCCATTCGGTGAATGGACCGGAAATGTCGAAGTTGGAGCAGGCTGGCGGGCCGCCCTTGCAGGCGCGAATCCAATCCGGGTGCGAATCGTTGCCCGGCACGCGCGGAATGGTTTTGGGCGGCCGTTTGTAGTCCGCCATGCTGGACTCCGGCAGCAATTTGGGGCTGGAGCCATAGACGCCGCAGAGGAGCTTGCCCTTGTCGCCAATAAAAAGCGAGCCGTTGTCCTCCAGTTCCTGCGCCTCCAATTCCGCCGGCCGGGGCGGCTTTTGCCCGGAGTCGTACCATGTCAGCACGCAGGGCGGCAGTTCGCCCCGGGCGGGAAACTCGTAGCGAAGGATCGCTTCGACGGGCGGCATCTCCGGCACCCGCTCCGAGCTGGAAACCAATTCCACCGTCTCGGGCGCGCCAAGATGCAACGCCCATTGCGGACAATCCATGATATGGCAGGCCATGTCGCCCAGCGCGCCGCAGCCGAAGTCCCACCAGCCGCGCCAGGCCGAGGGATGATAAACATGTTTGTTAAAGCGCGTCTGGAGATTCTCTGGCCAGAAGTCCAAATAGGGCCGCACGGGCGCCGGCCCAAGCCATTTGTCCCAGTCCAGGTACGGCGGAATCGGGTCCGAGCCGGGAGGACGCAAGACTCCTTGCGCCCACCAGCCCTTGGCGCGGTCGGTCCAGCAGTGGACCTCGCGCACCGGCCCAATCGCGCCCGACCAGATCATCTCGCACATCTCCCGAATGCCGTTGCCGGAATGGCCTTGATTGCCCATCTGCGTGGCCACGCGGTGTTTGCGGGCGGCCAGCGTCAATTGCCTCGCTTCCCATACCGTATGAGTCAGCGGCTTCTCGCAATAGACGTGTTTGCCCGCACCGATGGCACGGATCGCCGCCGGGGCGTGATGATGGTCGGGCGCGGCGACCACCACCGCGTCAATACTCTTTTCCTTCTCCAGCATGACCCGATAGTCCGAATAGGCGCGCGCGCCAGGATACTTCTTGAGCGCGGCAGCCAGGCTGTGGGCATCCACGTCGCAGAGGGCGACGATGTTTTCGCTGGAGACGCCTTCCAAATCATCCGCCGCCCGGCCGTTGGTGCCGACGCCGGCGATGTCCAGTTTTTCATTGGGAGATTTGTACTTTGGGCGCGCCATGCAGCCCGGCAGGCCGGCGGCCAGCGTGCCGGCGGCCAGGGCCGAGGTGTAAATAAAATGTCTGCGATTGACCTGCCATGCGGGACGTTCCGTGCGAACAACCTTCCAGGACGCTTTTCTCTTAGTCATAGGGCCTTCTCTGTTACTCCAATGGCGGCCGGAAACAAGAGGTTTTTCCAGCCCGGGGCGCCTCTTGGCTTTTTGGCGCGGTTTCCAACTCTTAATCTTAATCCTAATCCCGGTTGCACAAAGGAGATTAGGATTAAGATTAAGATTAAGATCAGGAAAAGTTACCCAAAAAATGAAATCCGCCCCGCCGCGCCCGGCTCAATACTTGGGAACCCCGTGGTCAATTTCCTCCGACCACGCGTTGATGCCGCCTTTGACGCTTTTCAAATACTTGAAGCCCCGCTCGCGCAGGAATTGCAACGCCTTCAACGAGCGCGCCCCGCTCTTGCAATGAATGTAAATCCGCTGGTTGGCGTCCAGCCCGCTGAACTGTTGCGCCAGAGTGCTCAACGGAAACAGCGCCACTCCCTCCACGCGCGCAATCTGGTATTCATCCGGTTCCCGCACGTCAATGACCTTGATCCCCAGCGACGGGTCCTCCAGCGCCTGCTTCATCTCCCGCACGGTGACTTCGTCCGGATTGGCCGCCGGCGCGGCCCCTTGCGGGGTGATGCCGCAGAACATCTCGTAATCCATCAGCTTGGTGATGCTCGGTTGCTCCCCGCAGAGCGGGCACTTGGGATCGCGCCGGAGGCGGACCTCGCGGAATTTCATTTCCAGCGCGTTGAAGAGCAGCAGCCGGCCAATGAGCGAACTGCCCTTGCCCAGCGCCAATTTCAAAATCTCCGCCGCTTGGATCGTGCCGATAATGCCCGGCAGGACTCCCAGCACACCCCCTTCCGCGCAACTGGGCACCAGGCCCGGCGGTGGCGGTTCGGGATACAGGCAGCGGTAACACGGCCCGTTGAGATGCGGCGCAAAGACGCTCGCCTGCCCCTCGAATCGGAAAATCGAACCATAGACATTGGGCTTTTTGAGCAGCACGCAGGCGTCGTTGGTCAGGTAGCGCGTCGGGAAATTATCCGTCCCGTCCACCACGATGTCGTAATGTCCCAGGATTTCCAGGGCGTTCCCGCTTGTGATGCGCGCATTGTGCAGCACCACCTCCACCTTGGGATTGATCCGATGGATCGTGTCCTGGGCCGATTCTGTTTTGGGCCGGCCCACGTCCGGCGTCCCGTGAATGATCTGCCGCTGCAGATTGGAATAATCCACCGCGTCAAAATCCACCACTCCGATCTTGCCGATGCCCGCCGCCGCCAGGTACATGGCGATCGGCGAACCCAGCCCGCCGGCGCCGATGCAGACCACGCTGGTGGAGCAGATTTTTTTCTGCCCTGCCAGGCCCACTTCCGGCAGAATCAAATGCCGCGAGTAACGCCGAATCTCATCATTATCCAGTTGCATAACCGATCCTTACCCCGGAGCTTACGGCAGGCCGCCCCGAAATCAAGCCGCCAGGCGGCTGACTGCGCCGGCGCAGGAATCAGTTTGAACCGCCGGGTCATTTCCTGCATCATCGGTTTATGCCAAATCGGCTGCATGAATTTGTTCGAAGAGTTTAGTCCGGTTGCATAAACTGATAGCTGCATGGCTAAACACACGAAATATTCTCGCGCGAAAGCGCGGAACGGAACTCGCGTGTCCCGCGGTCGCGGCACGCCAGAACGGCAAGCGAGCGTTTTACGCGAAGATTCGCCCCCCTACCGAGCGAATGGAAACGGCGTCCAAAAACCGTTCAACGTTCTGGACACGTTCGCGGGAGCGGGTGGATTCAGCCTCGGATTTCAACTTGCCGGATGCAGGGTTATCGGCGGAATTGAAATAGATTCATGGGCGAGCCAAACCTTTGCCCATAATCACAAGGACGCGTTGGTCATCACGCGAGACATTCAGACGATTGACGACGATGAATTGCGCGAGTCTATCGCGGGACGGCATCCAGATATTTTGCTTGGTGGCCCGCCCTGCCAGGGCTTTTCCATTTGTCGCAAAAACGCGGGTGATCCGACCGATCCAAGGAATTCTCTCTTCACCGAGTTCTTGCGCGTCGCCAAGGCGTTGCGGCCGGATTACGTGATTATGGAGAATGTTCCGAACATTGAGAATGCGCGCACACACACCGGCGACTCCGTGATGGGGATCATTAAGCGCGAACTCAAGGAGTTGGGCTATCACGTCACGCACAGCGTTCTTGAGGCAACAGACTTTGGCATCCCGCAGATTCGGAAACGCCTGTTTGTTGTGGCATCCGTTCACGAGCTGCAAAGGCCATTCCCAACAGTGACGCATTGTGTTCATGGCGGCGTGGGTGATTTGTTCGGCGGCGCGTTGGAGAGGTGTCCAACTTTATGGGAGGCAATTTCGGATTTGCCCGCCTTGGAAGCCGGCGAAGGGAGCGAAGTTCAAGGCTACACACACGCTCCGGAAAATGCTTACCAGAGCCAATTGAGAGAAGGCAGCGACAGACTCTGGAATCATACGGCCATGCGCCACTCGAAGCGAATGATCGAGCGGTTTGCATCCATGACATGCGGCCAGTCTGTCTCCGACGTGGCCGAACATTTGCGTCCGCTGAAACGGAACGGCAAGGGCAAGATCTCGGGGAAGGTTTATGACCAGAACAATCGCCGGATGCACCCCGACCGGCCTTGTCACACGATCCCGGCCTCTTTTTACGCCAATTTTGTTCATCCATATCAGCATCGGAATTTCACTCCGCGCGAGGGGGCAAGGCTACAATCGTTTCCAGACTGGTTTGTGTTCAGGGGCAAACCGACAGTTGTCAGTCACAAGCTGCTGGCGCGGGAGGGCCGCACTGACGAAAAGCATCTCTGCCAGTACAATCAAATCGGCAATGCTGTCCCACCATTGCTGGCGAAGGCGATAGCCGGGAATTTGTTGTCTCAAACACGAATCGAAACGGAATCTGAACATGCATGTTCACGGTGACAACCTCCGGCAGAAAGAAGCCTCCGAGGCCAAATACGCCGACGCGGAGTCCAGGAAATTCCTGCGCGAAATTCGCGAAAAATATGACCTTTGGCGAAAAGCCAATGAGGGATTGAATGGCCCAAACAAGACGGCCACTGAGGTGGACCCCGAAAATTAGACCACGGGTTAAGTTAGACTTTTGCCGGTTTGCTGTAGATAAGAAGGAGCAGACTTATGAAAGCAAAACGGAAACGACACAGTGCGGCCTTCAAGGCCAAAGTGGGATTCGAAGCCCTGGTGGGGCTGAAAACGGTCGCGCAATTGGCGCGAGAGTATGCGGTGCATCCGGCGCAAGTCACGCAATGGCGAGCGACGATTCGGGATCACATGCCCGAGCTGTTCGAGCCGGGGCAGCCCGGGACCGAGGACCAGGAAGAGTTGATTGCGCAACTGCATCAGAAGATCGGCCAACTGACGGTGGACCTGGACTGGCTTAAAAAAAAGTCCAGGCAACTGGGGCTTTAACATGCTTGACAGAACTGGTCAGTCCCGATCCGCAGGTCAGCGTCCGGCATCAGTGCGAGTTGTTGGAAGTGTGCCGCGGCAGTTACTATTACCAGTGTTGCCCGGAGACGGAGGAGAACCTGGCGCTGATGCGGCGGTTGGATCAGATGCATTTGGACCATCCGGTTTATGGCAGTCGCAAGCTGACGGCGCTTTTGCGTCGGGACGGATTGGGCATCAACCGCAAGCGGGTGGTGCGGTTGCTGCGGTTGATGGGGATCGAAGCCATTTACGCCAAGCCCAGGACGAGTCTGCCGGAGTCGGGCCATCAGATTTATCCATATCTGTTGCGCGATTTGGAAGTGACGGGGCCGGACCAGGTCTGGTGTTCGGACATCACGTATGTGCCTATGGCCACGGGATTTATGTATTTGGCGGCGGTGATGGATTGGTGGAGCCGATACGTGCTGGGGTGGCGGTTGAGCAACACGCTGGAGGCGGCCTTTTGTGTGGACGCCTGGGAGGCGGCGCTGCGGGCGGGCAGGCAGGCGCCGTTGATCTCCAACACCGACCAAGGCTCGCAGTTCACCTCGCCGATGTTCATCGACGCGGTGGAATCGGCGGGGGTGAACGTGAGCATGGACGGCCGGGGCCGCTGGCTGGACAACCGGTTTATCGAGCGGCTGTGGCGGAGCACCAAATATGAGGACATCTATTTGCAGGATTACGGCGACGGGCTGGCGGCCGGACGCGGGCTGGGCCGGTGGTTTGACGGCTACAACCAGGAGCGTCCGCACGAGGCCTTGGATTATGCGACGCCGGCGGCAGTGTACTTTGATCCCGGCGCCCACGGAGGCCAGCCGGCCCAATGGGAAGCGATGCGACCTGGGAGCGGACGGGAGGATCGCAACACTTGACAGGAAAACGGGCGGGAGAAAAAGACTTGAAATCAGACCGCCTGCGGCGGTAGAATTGAGAACCCTAAGAAAACGGAGAGGGAGGACGGGCAGTGCTCCGCACGGCTCGTTCTCTCTTTTCGAAAGGGTTTTGCAGCGCAGAGTGAATGACAGTCAAACAAAGCATGAACGACAGTCAAACAAAACTGGAATTGACAGCAGGCCGCAAAAGTCGCGCTTATTTTCAGCGCTCCGTGGTCTAAAGGATGGGGTCCACCTCACACACCCAAGGACACGGAAATTATCCGGCAACGGCTCGCGCTTTTTACAGCCTACAAGGATTTCATTGACCAACAGAAATATGCGGAGAAATTCGATTCGCGCTCGAACCTTCATTCGTCGGTCTTGGAGGAATTCATCTACTACTTGTTCCGTGATTTGGTTGGCGAATTTGCGGACCGGGCACTCATCGGTAAGTCGCACACCTTTAAGGACATTTTCTTCATGCCGCCAAACTACAGCGCGATGCTTGAATTACCGCACGCTTGTGTTGAGAAAAAGGACCACGACTTCGCCATCGGCGTGAGCATCAGCGCAATCTTGAAAACTGCTGGCCACGAAAAAGGCGAAGTGCATCACTTTCAACTTCCGGCTGTCGCCATTGAATGCAAAACGTATTTGGACAAGACGATGTTGGAGGGAGCTTCAATGGCCGCTGAACAACTGAAGTTTCGCAATCCCAATGCACTTTACCTGGTAGTCTCCGAGTGGCTCAAACTGACCGAGAACGTGAATCTGCGAAAATTCAAGGTGGATCAGATTTACATTTTGCGAAAACAGAAGAACACGGATCGCGAGTTTCGGTTTTTGCCGGACTATCACAAAAACCCGGTTTGCCTTGATGTTGTCGAGCATCTTCTCAACACAGTCAGGGCACATCTTACATCGAGTTGGGAAGGAGGCGTTGGCTATGGATTGCAGCGCGGTTATTTGCTCTGAGGTTCTGTTAAAATGGACCCTTCGTTGCCCGATGGCTTTGCCGCGCTTGACGGCGGGGCTGGTTTTCTGTTTCCCTTCTGCCGTGAGCAAAATATGCATTGCAGAGCTTCTCCTGGCTCTTTTTTGGGCCGGCGGCGTCACCGCCGCCGATTGGCCCCAGTTCCGCGGACCCGATGCCTGCGGCCTGGATTCCAGCGCACCGGCTCCCATCCATTGGAATATCGAGAAAGGCGAGAACATCCGCTGGCGCGCGCCGATACCCGGACTGGCGCATTCCTCGCCCATTATATGGGGAAATATTATTTACGTCACCACCGCCGTCGCTCCGGGCAATCAGGATGTCAAAGTCGGTCTCTACGGCGATATCACTCCGGCGAACGACCAGGAATCCCATCAGTGGCGCTTGTTGGCCTTGGAGAAGGACACGGGCAAAATCCTCTGGGACAAGCTGGGCTGCGAAGCCATTCCGCGCGCCAAACGCCATCCCAAATCAACCCATTGCAATTCCACGCCCGCCACCGATGGACAACGGATCGTGGCCATCTTTGGCTCGGAAGGGTTGTTCTGCTTTGATCGCGAGGGAAAGCTGTTGTGGAAAAAGGATCTCGGCCCCATGAAGTCCGGATTCTATATCGTGCCCAGCGCCCAATGGGGCTTTTCCAGTTCGCCCGTCATTCATGAGGGCAAAGTTGTCGTGCTCTGCGATGTCCTTGGCGATTCTTTCCTTGCAGAATTTGATCTGGCTGATGGCCGTCAAGTGTGGCGCACCGCCCGCCACGACGTTCCCACCTGGGGCACCCCGGCCGTGGCCAAGGCCGGTGATCGGACGGAGATTCTGGTCAACGGCTGGCACCACTCCGGCGCTTACGACTTCGCCGACGGCTCGGAAATCTGGAAATGGGACGGCGGCGGCGACATTCCCGTGCCCACGCCCGTCGTCGCCGGCGGCCTGGCCTACTTCACCAGCGCCCACGGATCGCAACGCCCGATGCGCGCCGTCCGGCTCGATGCGCGCGGCGATCTCACCGCGACGGCAGCGGGAGCCACCAACGCGGGCGTGGCGTGGCTGCAAGAGCGCAAGGGTGACTACATGCAAACGCCCATTGTCGTCGGAGATTTCCTTTACGGCTGCACCGACAACGGAATCGTCACCTGTTTCGATGCCGGGACCGGCTCCATCCGCTATAGCGAGCGCATCGGCAACGGCTCCGAGGGTTTCACCGCCTCGCCGGTCTCCGATGGGCGGAATGTGTACTTTACAAGCGAGGTTGGGAATGTCTATGTGCTCCCGGCCACCGGCAGCTTCTCCGTCGCCGCCACCAACACCCTCGACGAAACCTGCCTCTCCACGGCGGCCCTTTCGGAGGGCGTCCTTTTCTACCGCACCCGCCACGAACTTCTCGCCATCGGATCGAAGTAGTCACTGATTACAGGCCGATCGTCGCGAGAAAAATTCTAAGGAAAGCGGCCGGAGGTCCCGGCCAGATCAAACCCGACACCAGCACGTTGGTGTCAGCAACTACTCTCACCGGCAGGCGCGGCGCTCGGCGCGCACTTCGTTCACGACGGCCTGGATTTCGTCCATCGTCATCGGTTCGTCAGGGTGCGCCCGCATCTGTTCGACCATCCGGCGAAAATCCCCCATCGGCTTGTCCAGCCCGATTTCCCGCTCAACCAACTGCGTCAGCTTTTGCGGATCAAGCAGACCCTTGGCCTTGGCCTCGGCAGCCACAGAGTCCGGCAAATCCAGTTTGATCATGATGCTCATTGCACTTCTTCGGCCGGGGGATATAAGAGCCAGTCAACAGAACGGCTTGTCCACACAAATCCGCACCTGACTCCCGCCACTCGTGCCGTTGAAACTAAACACCACCCGCAACCTAAAGTCAACCCAGCGGAGGCACGAAAAAACCTCCTTCGCTTGCTCGCTCTAACTCACCAGCCAGTCAAGAATCGCTTTCTGGCAATGCAGCCGGTTGCCGGCCTGCTCGAAAATCGTTTCTGCGTTCGCCTCGAACGTCGCCTCGTCTATCTCCTTGCCGCGATAGGCCGGCAGACAGTGCATCGGCCGGAGGACGCACTCATCCGGCAAACTTGTAAAGAGCGTGGGTGCCTATGTCCACGGTTACGACGCAATCGTGGTCAACATAAAACACGGCGCGCAAATCGCCTTCAATATCCACCGCATGGATCGTTCGTCCGAAGTGGGCGGAAAGACGGTGAATCTTGTGCGAGCGCAGACGCGGGTCAAATGGGTTTTGCTTGAAAATCTTCCAAGCGCGCCGCGCTGATTCCTTTTGGCTCGGAGTCAGATCGTAAAAACTTTCCCAAAAGTTCTCAGTCGGCTTGAAGCGATAATTCATTTCGTCCGTCGGCGTGACGGCGGCGGCGCACCACTTAGAATCGTGTCCATGTCCGCGAATCGTCCCGCTTCCGCGTCAGCCATGCCGCGCTTGAATGATTCAGGAATCCAGGAATCGTCCGATTCCACGACAAACTTGGCCACCTCCGCCCGTTCCTTGGGCGGCAACGCTTTGAATTGTTTAATGACGGCTTGAGCGGTCATGCCTCCAATAAACCATCACCGCCCAAATTTGGCAAGCCGGGGAATTGGCTGCGATGGAACATCGCCAGGATTCTCCCGTACCCAAATCCATAAGCTCTCGTCTCTGTCTTCCTTGTGATCCTTTGTGGCTAATAGCAAGCGCCGCATTCGGGTTCATGGACGAAAAGCGATTGCTGACGAAATTGCCGATCAACCGCCGGACTTTGAGCAATTGGAAAGCAAATGGAGTCGTCCCGTATATCAAGATCGGCACACGTTGCCTGTACGCGAGGGCAAGCGTGCAAGGCGCTCTTTTGCGCCGACAGCGAGGACCACGGTGAGCGGAAGGTCGGAATCCTCTTCGGAACGCGTGCGGCAATGAGCTCGTTCATGTATTGAATCTGTCGAAGGTTTAAAGCGGTTAGTCAGGCATCAGTTCGATGAAGAAATGGTGCTGCATAATCTGGCAGTGACTTGTAATAAGCCACCTTGACTCTGATGGTTTTATCTAGCGTTCGCCACAATTGAAACTTGGCTGCAATTGACGGATCGTCCCGGCAGCTAACCCGACTTCGCGGATTCGGGAGTGAATTTAAAAATCTTTTCCGCGCAAGTGCCTCAGTCTCAAGACGACGGTCCTGAAAAAGGCCCCGAAAACGCCTGTAGTGCAGACCTACCCCCTTTTCAA
>Ga0326727_10002036_pt1 | contig 71532 bp, 60 predicted proteins | sample MB2enrmetagenome_FD_207643 | JGI IMG/M metagenome (GOLD analysis project Ga0326727, IMG submission 207643) | Lab enriched peat soil microbial communities from McLean, Ithaca, NY, United States - MB29MY | ecosystem: Environmental > Terrestrial > Soil > Wetlands > Peat | place: USA: New York... | reverse complement strand
GGGGTCACGAACTCGGCGACCGGCAGATGCTTCTTCGTCGGCTGCAGGTACTGGCCCAGCGTGAAGATGTCGACGCCCGCCGCCCGCGCTTCGTCCATCGCGGCTTCGAGCTCGTCTTCGGTTTCACCGAGCCCGATCATGAGCGAGGTCTTGGTGTAGCGTTCCGGAGCGCGCGACTTCGCGTGCGCAAGGATGCGCAGCGATTGATCGAAGGTGGCGCGCTTATCGCGTACCGACGGGGTGAGGCGGCGCACCGTTTCGAGGTTGTGCGCGAAGACGTCGGGACGCGCGTCCATCACGATGTCGAGCGCGCGCAGATCGCCGCGATAATCGCCGCTGAGGATCTCGACCTTCGCGCCCGGCACGCGCTGGTGAATCTCACGCACGGTGTTGGCGAAGATCAGCGCTCCGCCGTCGGGGAGGTCGTCGCGATCCACGGCCGTGAGGACGAGATACTTCCAACCCAAGTCGCGGACGGCTTCGGCCACTCGCACGGGCTCGAGCCAATCGACGACGCCTTTGGGGTTGCCCGTCTTGACGTTGCAGAAGCGGCAACCGCGCGTGCAGACCTCGCCGAGAATCATGATCGTCGCCGTACCGGCGCCCCAGCACTCGGCGATATTCGGGCAGGCGGCTTCCTTGCAGACCGTGTTGAGCGCCAGCGCGTTCACCTTGGCGCGCACGCGCTCGTAGTCTTCGCCGGCGGGCAGGGAGACGCGCAGCCAATCCGGCTTCCGCGCGCGCGCCTGCTCTGGAAGGGCTATGAGATCGATGTCGACAGCCATGGTACGTCCGTAAATGATACCTCGAAGGCCCGCGCCAGTTGCGCGGCGAGGATGGGTTTCACCTCATCCAAGGTGACGGTCCGGCCGATCTGCGCCGATATCGAGGTGATGCCGCGCCCGGTGAGCCCGCACGGATTGATGAGCCGGTCATAGTCGAGCGCGGTGGAGACGTTGAGCGCGATCCCGTGCAGCGAGACCATCTTTTGCACCGCGAGCCCGATCGCGCAGATCTGGTCGCTCCCGACCCACACGCCCGCGTGCTCGCTCCAACGCTCGGCGGAGATGCCGAACGCGCCGACGGTATCGATCACGGCACCTTCGAGCGCCCGCACGAGCGGCACGATCTCGCGAAACCGCTCCAGCTTCCGGATCGGGTACACCACGAGCTGCCCGGGCCCGTGGTAGGTCACGTCGCCGCCGCGTTCGATCTTCACCACGTCGACGCCGCGCGCCGCAAGCGCCTCATCGCTCAGCAGCACGTTTTCGCGCTTCGCCGTGCGCCCAAGCGTAATCGTGGGCGTATGCTCGACGAAGATCCACGTCTCGGGCTCGCGCCCCTCACGCACCGCGTCGTGCAAGACATGCTGCAGCTCCCACACCTCACGGTACGGGCGAACGCCGAGATCGAGTATCCGTGCTTGAGTCTGCATCTCTTTCCCTAACACGGAATTGCCGCCGTTCGCATTCGCGCGTTCGCCGTAGGGAGGCTCTGTACGAGCGCCGGAGCCAGGATGGCGAGAGGCGCGAGAAAGGCAGCAGCGATTTTCGCAGGAGGCGAAAATCGTGAGCGGCTCCCGTCGGCGAATGCGCGAATCGAAACGGCAGAAATTCGCGTGTTACTTCGCTCCGACCGGAGTCTTCGGCTTGGGATTCACGATGTGGATCGCTTTGCCGTGAGCGGCTTCGGCTGCGTCCATGATGCCTTCGGTGAGCGTCGGATGCGGATGGATCGAGAGCCCGATGTCCTCGAGCGTCGCGCCCATCTCGATCGCGATGAGGCCTTCGCCGATGAGCGACTCGGCCTGCGGCGCGACGATGTGCATGCCGAGAAGCAGATCGGTCTTGGCGTCGCCGACGAGCTTGATCATGCCGTCGGTCTCGTTCATCGTGCGTGCGCGGCCGCTGGCGGCGAGCGGGAACTTGCCGATGCGAACCTCGTAGCCTTTGCCGCGCGCCTCTTCTTCGGAGAGTCCGACGGTGGCGACTTCGGGGTCGGTATAGACGCAGTTCGGAATTGCGGCCGGATCGAACGCGGCGGATGTATCGCCGGCGATCACTTCGGCCGCGACGACGCCTTGCTTCATCGCGCGGTGCGCGAGCAACGGCTGGCCGGTCACGTCGCCGATCGCGAAGACGCTCGCGACCTTCGTGCGCATCTGCGCGTCGGTCTCGATGAAGCCTTTGTCGTCGGTCTTCAAACCGGCGGCCGCGAGGTTGAGCGTGTCGGTCACGGGGCGGCGGCCGACGGCCACCAGCACCATGTCGAACTCGCGCGTCTCGTCTTTCCCGTTGGTGCCGTCGCCGTTGAAGGTGGCTTTGACGGTCTTTCCGCTTTTCTCGACTTTGCCCACCTTGGTGTCGAGCATGATCTCGACGCCCTGCTTCTTGAGGATGCGTCCGAGCGTCTTGGAGATTTCGAGATCGGTGCCGGTGAGCAGCTGCGGGAGCGCTTCGATCACGAGCACCTTGGCGCCGACGCGCGTGTAGACGGTCGCGAACTCGAGGCCGATGACGCCGCCGCCGATGACGAGCATGTTCTTGGGAATGCGCTTCATCTGCACGGCGTCGTCGGAGTTGATGATGTACTCGCCGTCGCGCGGCCAGGCTTTGACGTCGATCGGCGCCGAGCCGGTCGCGATCACGACGTTGCCGGCTTTGATCGTCTCGGTGCCGCCTTCTTTGGTTTTGACGACGACGGTGTTCGCGTCTTTGAAGCTCGCGTCGCCGTAGATGAACTGCACGTTATTGGCCTTGAAGAGCGTCTTGACGCCGCCGACGTTGGAGTTGACGACGTCGGTCTTGAACTTGGCGACGCCCTCGCGGTCGACTTCGGCCTTGGGTACCTTGAGCCCGATCGCGGCAGCGTGGTCGATGTGGCGGATCACCTCGCCGACGTGGAGGAGGGCTTTGGTCGGGATGCAGCCCCAGTTGAGGCAGACGCCGCCGACTTCGTCGCGGTCGATGCAGATGACGGATTTGCCGAGCTGACCCAGGCGGATGGCGGCATGGTAGCCCCCCGGCCCGGCGCCGATGACGACTGCGTCGACCTGATGTTCTGCCACGATGTGCTCCCTTGCTGGCTAAGACGTGAGGTTAGGCTCGCCTACTATATCAGGTGTTCGCCGGGGCTCGCTTCGACCTATCCCGCCTAGGAGCTCGCCCAAGAGGGCGTCCCGCTGCTCGCTGCCGAGCTCGGCGGCGCGACGCGCAGCGGCCTCGCGCTGCGCGGCCTCGACCTGCTGAGCGACCAGCTCCTCGTCCTGGGCGACCTCGCGCGCGATGAACCCCATCGAGACCAGGAAGTTCTCGGAGCGCAGCCGCCGCGCGATCGCAAAGGCCGAGGCCGCCGCAGCGTAGTCGCCCTGCGCGATTTGGGCGCGGCCGGCCAGCTCCCAAAGGCGGGCGACGAAGAGCGGTTGCGGGGCCCGCCGCAGCAGCTCGTGGGTCGTGCGCAGCCGCTCGCCGGCCTCGGGGAGCCGCAAGCGTGCGAGCGAGTTGCGCGTCAAGGTCTCGTACTGCCAAGCGATCGACGAGATGTTCGCGGTACGTTCGAAGCGGTCGATCGAGAGCGCCGCGTGTTCCTCGCTGGCCTCGTACTCGCCGGTCACGTACTCGACCTCGGCCAGGTTTCCGAGCGCGATGCCGGCCAGCGTGTGCGCGCCGATGCGATCGAGCAGCGCGTACGCTTCGCGGAACGTCTCCTTGGCCCGCGCGGTATCGTTGAAGCCTTCGAAGAGGATGTTCCCGTGATTGATGAGCGCGGTGCCGATGCCGCGCTCGTGCCCGATGTTCTCGTAGAGGCGCAGCGCGGTCTCCGCGTAGGTCGCCGCGTCGTCGAGGTTGCCGGTGTTGAGCGCCGCGACGGTGAGCGCGTTGTAGGCGCGCGCAAGCCCGAGGCGGTCGCCCGCGATCGTGAAGGCCGAGATCGTCGCCGGAGCGATCTCGACCATGCGCCGGTACTGGCTCGCCGCGTGCGCGACGCACAGCCCCGTATAGTAGATCTGCCCGCGCAAGTCCGGCTTCACGCGTTCGGCGACGGCTTCGAGACGCTCCGACCAGCGCAGTCCTTCGCTGAAGCGCCCGTTGTCGGCCCACACGATCAGCGATGCCGAGATGACGTTCGCGATCGTATCGAGTCGTTCGACCGGCTTCTTGAGCGACCAGCTGATCGCCGTGCAAAAATCGGCGTAACGCGCCAGGAGCTGAGTGATGACGCGCCCGGCGCGCTCGGGCTCGCGCAGCTCGGTAAAGAGCTCGCGTGCCACGGCGTCGACGCGCTGCGCGAAGCGCTCGTCGAGCGCGCGCCGGTTCGGCCCGGTGCTCAGCGTCCGCAGCGCTACGGCCGCGATCGGCCGCAGCATGCGATAGCCGAGTTCGGTCTTCATCACGAGGGAATCGGCAAGCAGCTCTTCGAGCGCTGCGCTCGCAACCGGTTCTTCGACCTCCATGATGGCCGCCGCGTCGGCGGCGGTGAAGACGTCGGAGTAGAGCGACACGGCCGAAAAGGCGTGTCGCGCCGCCTCGCTCACGCGCGTGAGGGACCACGCGATCACGTTGCCGATCGTGCGATGCCGCGGGTCGACGCCGCGCGTCGAACGCAATTGGTACGGGCGCAGGTCTTCGAGTTGCGACGCGAGTTCCGGCAGAGACAACGAGGTAAGCCGCGCTGCCGCCAGATCGAGCGCGACGGCCAGTCCGTCGAGGCGCGAGACGATGGCTTCGACGGTCTCGCGTTTGGCGGCATCCAGCGACGACGCGTCGATCCCGGCGCGTACCGCAAAGAATTCGGTGCCGTCGTCGAGCGAGAACGGCGCGATTTCGAGAACCGTCTCGCCGCCGTAATCCAAGCGGCGCTGGCTCGTGGCCACGATCGCGATGTCGCGGATCTCGCGCAGCGCATCGATGAGCGCGCTGGTTTCGTCCGGGGCGTGCTCGCAATTGTCGAGCACGATCGTCATCGGATGCACGCTCAGGTACGTGCGCAGCGAATCGAGCGGCGGCCGGCCGGCTTCCTCGTGCAACCCCAACGTGGAGAGCGCCGTGCCGACGACGGCTTCGGGCGGTACGCCGGCGAGCGAGATGAAGACGGTCGGGCGCGTCGACGCTTCGTCGAAACGTCGCGCGGCTTCGAACACGAGGCGCGTCTTACCGACGCCCCCGGGTCCGACCAGCGTCAACGCGCCGCCTTGCTCGAAGAACGCGAGCAGACGGCGCACTTCATCGACCCTTCCGACGAAGGGGACGCGCGTATCTACCGAGTCTGCTACGACCACCCTACGGGTGGTCGGCAAGCCTTTGCTTGGCCTTTACCGAAAATGGTTGGCATCCATGGCAAAGATTGGATGGTCAGGCCTCCTGCCCGAGCTCGATCGCGATTCGATCGTCCCGCTCTACCGGCAGATCTACGAGCACCTCCGCGAGGCGATCCTCGCCGGCACGCTGCCGGAGTCGACGCGGCTTCCGCCCGAGCGCACGATGGCCGAGCGTCTCGAGGTCAACCGCAGCACCGTCGTTCACGCCTACCGCGAGCTCGTCGCCGACGGCCTGATCGAACAGCGCGTCGGGTCGGGTTCGCGCGTCTCGCCGCAGCTCCGGCGCGGACAGCCCGAGCGCGCGGCGGGCGTGCCGTGGTGGATCACCTTGCCGCCCTGGCGCGTGGGCGAGTTTCCGAACGTGCTCGGCGAGCTCGCCGCGAAGAAAGAGCCCGGCCGCATCTCCTTCGTTCAAGGCGTAGCGCCCGACGAACCCTCGCCGCTCGGCGAACTCGCTCAAGCATTCGGACGCGTCGCGAGCGATCCGCGGCTCGTGCTCTCGTATGGCGATTCCGAGGGATACGAACCGCTGCGCAGCGCGATCGCGGCGCGCATGAACGCGCGCGGCGCCGCATCGATTGCGCCCAAGAACGTCATCGTGCTGACCGGCTCGACGCAAGGCATCATGATCGTCGCGCAATCGCTTGCCGAACCCGGAGACGAGATCATCGTCGAGTCGCCGTCGTATCCGGGCGCGCTGCAAATCTTTCAGATCAACGGTTTGCGCGCGATCCCGGTTCCCGTCGACGAAGAGGGGATGCGCGTCGATCACGTCGAGGCGATATTGCGCACGCGGCGGCCGCGCTTCATCTACACGATGCCCGCGTTGCACAATCCGACCAACGCCACGATGAACGCCGACCGCCGCGAGCGCCTGGCCACGATTGCCAAGCGCGCCGGCGTGCCGATCGTGGAGGACGATCCCTACGGCCCGCTTGCCGACCCCAAGCTGCCGCCGTTGGTGTCGCTCGCGCCGGATCACGTCGTCTATCTTTCCACGTTCTCCAAGACGGTCGCGCCGAGTCTGCGCGTCGGATGGCTGGCGGCCCCGCGAATGATCCTCGAGCGTTTGCTGCTCCGCAAGCAGGCCTACGACATGGCGACCAGCCTCTACGTGCAGGCCGCGATCGTCGACTACCTCGAGCGCGGCTACGATGCGCACGTAGCGCAGCTTCGCGACGAACTGCTCGTGCGTCGCACGCTCGCTGATGAGGCGATCGCCAACCACTGGCCGTCGAACGTTCGCGCGGTCGGCGCTCCCGGCGGATTTTACTTATGGGCGGCGACGCCGCGTGAGATTCGGGCCCGCGCGTTGCTCGACAACGCCGAGCGATTGGGTGCGTCGTTCCTCTTCGGCGAACCGTTCTTCGCCAACTCGGGCGGCGATCATCACTTCCGGCTCGCCCTCACGGCGGTTTCGCGCAGCGATATCGCTGAAGGCATCCGGCGCATCGGCGAGGCGGCCGCAAACCTGCGTCCGTGACGCTGCTGGACTGGTACGCGCGCAGCGGCCGCGCGCATCTGCCGTGGCGAGCGGTTCGCGACCCGTACTACACGCTGGTCAGCGAGTTCATGCTGCAGCAGACGCAGGTCGACCGCGTGATCCCGAAGTTCGAAGCGTTCGTCGCGCGCTTTCCGGACGTTCGCGCCCTGGCCGAATCGAGCATCGCGGAGGTGCTGCGGCTGTGGCAAGGTCTCGGGTATAACTCCCGCGCCGTTCGGCTGCACCGCGTGGCGCGCGAGGTCGTCGAACGCTTCGGCGGCGCGATCCCGCGCGACAGCGAGCAGCTGCGCTCGCTGCCCGGCGTCGGGCCGTACACGGCCTCGGCCGTGCGCGCCTTCGCCTTCAACGAAGACGACGTGGCGATCGATACGAACATCCGCCGGATCGTTCACCGCCTGTCGTTCGGCTTGGAGTATCCCGCGCCTCGCAGCTCGCGCGAGCTCGACGCCGCGGCGCGAGAGATGCTTCCGCAAGGCTCGGCCCACGACTGGAACTCCGCGATGATGGATCTCGGCGCCACGATCTGCACGGCGCGCGCACCGAAGTGTCTGCTCTGTCCGCTTGCCCCGCGATGCGCGAGCGCTCCGGTCGATGCGGCGCGGCTCGAAGCGCTGCGTCGCGAGCATGCCAAGAGTCCGTCACCGCAACAGGCGATGCCCTTCGAGAAGACGACGCGTTTCGCGCGCGGCCGCATCATCGACCGCCTACGCGCGTTGCCGCCGGGGCGGCGCATCTCGCTGCTCGATCTATACGGCGATTTACGCGCGCTGCTTCCCGAGCGGTCGCTGGAGGATGTGACCGGGCTCGTCGCAATACTGCACCGGGACGGACTGGTCGCCTTGGATGGAGACTCCGTTGCGCTGCCCGACTCTTAGAGGACCAAGGTTCATGCGTTTTCGCTCGCTCCTCGTGCTCGCCGCACTTGCATCGTCGCTCGCTCCCGCCCGCGCGTTCGACTTCGGCGACGCGCGCCGTATCGTCTCGCTCGCCGAACCTCAGATTTCGCCCGACGGCACGCGGGTGCTGTACGTGCGCGGCGTCCCGAACTTCGAGACCGACAAGACGGACCGGCAGCTCTACGTCGTCGATCTTCGCACGCACAAGGCGCGCGCCCTCACCTACGATCGCAAGGGGCTGTTCGGCCCGCAGTGGTCGGCCGACGGCACCGCGATCGCCTTTGCGGCGCTCGACTCGGAAAAGGATCCGCAAGAACAGATATTCGTGCTGCCGATGGACGGCGGCGAAGCCCGGCAGGTGACGCATGCGAAGAACGGCGTGACCTCGTGGTGGTGGAGCCCCGATGCGAGCCGCTTCGCCTACACGATGCAGGAAGACGATCCGAATCAGAAGCTGATCGACCAGCACCTCGACGCGTTCCAAGTCCAAGACAACGATTATCTGCATACCTCCGCGACGCCGCCGGTCCACGTGTGGGTCGTCAATGCGGACGGTTCGCACGCGCGGCGGCTCACCAAGGGCGAGTGGAGCGTTGCCGACGTCGATCCCGACGGCGGCGGGTCGCTCTCGTGGTCGCCCGACGGTAAGACGCTTGCAATCGAGCACTTCCCGACGCCGTTCGTCGGCAACTCGCTGAGCGCGTACATCGCACTGGTCGACGTGTCGTCCGGCGCGCTCGTGCGCCTCACGCCGGGGGAGGAGATGCAGTCGCAACCCCAGTTTGCCCCGCGCGGCGACCGCATCGCCTATCAGCGCAACACCGGCGGCGATTACACGCAAGGCGCCGATTTGTACGTGACGGATTCGAAAGGCAGGCGTGAAGGCGACCTGCGCACGACGCTCGACCGGAACGTGAACGAAGCCGTCTGGGCGTCGAACGGCCAGGCGCTCTGGGTGGCGACGCCCGACGGAACGGAGCGTGCGCTATGGTATTGGACGGTCGGCGGCCGCGCCGTGCGCGTTGCAACCGGCGACGTGCAAGCGGGCTCGCTCGGCAACACTGCCAAGAACGGCACGTTGGTGTTCATCGGCGCCACGCCCTCGCACCCGGGCGAGATCTACACGATCGCCGCTCCCTCGGGCAAGCCGGTCGCAATCACGAACGAAAACGCTGCGGCCGAAAAATCGGGCACCGCTCGCAGCGTCGGCGTCACCTGGCGCGCCACCAAGGGAAACTTCGTCGAAGACGGCGTGCTGACGTATCCGCTTTCTTTCGACAAGCTCAGGGTGACGAAGTATCCGCTGATTCTGTTGATTCACGGCGGACCGCAGGGCGCGTCGGGCACCGCCTGGAGTTCGCAACGGCAAATCTTCGCCGCGCACGGCTTCTTCGTGTTCGAGCCCAACTACCGCGGCAGCACGAATCTCGGCGACGCCTACGAGCATGCGATCACGAACGACGCCGGCGACGGGCCGGGTAAAGATGTGATGGCCGGGCTCGCGCAGATCGAGAAGCAGTTTCCGATCGACACGACCCGCATCGGCGTCTCCGGCTGGTCGTACGGCGGGTATATGACGTCCTGGCTCATCGGTAACTATCCGAAGGTGTGGAAAGCGGCGGTGAGCGGGGCCTCGCTCGACGACTGGCTCGACGATTACAACATCGCCTTTTACTACGATACCGACGTGCCGTTCTTCCGCGGCAAGCCCTGGAACCCGAAAAACACCGCGGAATGGCGCGATCAGTCCCCGATCGCCTATGCGCCGAACGCGGTGACGCCGACGCTCATCATGGGCGACATCGGCGATAACAACGTCACGATCACGAACTCGTTCAAGCTCTATCACGCGCTCAAGGACAATGGGACGACCGTGCAGTTCTTCGCCTATCCGGTTCCAGGGCATTTCCCCTCCGATCCGGTGCGTTCGGAAGATGTCACCAAGCACTGGCTCGCGTGGCTCGAGCAGTATCTGAAGTAAGAGAGAGAAGCACGATGAAACAGCAGATTGCCGCTCTTGCCCTCGCGCTTGCGTGCGCGACGAACGCCGCAGCATCGGCCCGTACGTTCGCGCTCGACGACATTCCGAAGATCACCGGCGTCGGGAGCGTCGCCATTTCGCCCGACGGGAAGTCGATCGCGTTCATCGTGTCGCACCCCGACATGAAGGCCGACAAGCGCCTGGCCGAACTCGAACTCTACGACGTTGCGAGCAAGACGACGCGCCCGCTGACGTTCGAACGCAGCGGTCTCGCTTCGCCGACCTGGTCGCCGGACGGCACGCGCATCGCGTTCCTCGCGCTCTCCGGCGACGGCGACGACGCCCAGCAGCAGATCTTCGTGCTGGATCTTCGCGGCGGAGATCCGCGCCGGATCACCGATGCCGAGACCGGCGTGCTGCAATTCGCGTGGCGTCCGGATAGCGCGGTGATCGCGTACGTCACGCCGGACGAGCCGGTCAAGCCGAAGGTCAAGTACCTTACCGGATTCTACGTCGGCGATCAGGCCTACAACGAACGGTCGGCGCCCACCAGCAACCATATCTGGCTCGTCGATGCCGACGGCCAAAACGCCCGCCGTCTGACGAGCGGAACGTGGAGCATACCGGGCGCGGAGCCGCCGAGCTCGCCGGGGCCGCCGCTCTCGTGGTCGCCCGACGGCAAGCAGATCTGCTTCACGCAGATGCCCAACGCCTACGACGCCGACAGCGATTACGCGTACGTCGCGATCGTCGACGTTGCGACCGGCAGATTGCGCACGCTGACCGGCCACGGCAAGCTCGAAGGCTACGGGGAGTGGTCGCCCGACGGCAAGAGCATCGCGTACTGGTATCCCGATAACGGCGATCCGGCCGCGGTAAACGACATCTATGTCGCCCCCGCGACCGGCGGCAACGGCAGCGACGTGACGGCGTCCGAGATCGATACGAACGTGCAGCGCGCGTTCTGGATGCCCGACGGCACGCTGCTGGTCTCCGGGCACAAGGGCACGGATGCGGCGATGTGGATCAAACCGCTCGATGCGCCCGCGAAGCGCATCGAGCTGGGCGCGGTGCAGCCGGTGCAGAGCTTCTGGCTCGACGCGACCGCGTCGAAGACGGGCGCGCTCGCCTTTGCCGGCAGCGAGCCCGGCCATCCGGTCGAGGTGTACTACATGGCGACGACGTCGGTGCCGCAGCGAGTGACGGCGTACAACGATTCGATTGCGGCGCTCGATCTGGGCGCTGTGAAGCCGCTGGCGTGGAGCTTCGAAGGCTTCGACGAGGACGGCGTGGTGACGCTGCCGCCCTCCTACGATAAGCTCAGGGCGACGGATCCGAATCATAAGTTCCCGCTCGTCGTCCTAATTCACGGCGGCCCGAACTCCGCGTCGATCGCCTCGTTCAACGGACAGAATCAGTTGCTGGCGGCGCACGGATTCATCGTCTTCAATCCCAACTACCGCGGCAGCGACAACCTCGGTGCGAAGTATTGGTACGGCATCGTTAACGATGCGGGAGCAGGGCCCGGCCGTGACGTGATGGCGGGGCTCGAGGCGCTCGAGAAGGCGTATCCGATCGACACCGCGCGCATCGCCGTCTCCGGCTGGTCCTACGGCGGCTACATGACCTCGTGGATGATCGGTCATTACCATATCTGGAAAACGGCGGTGTCCGGCGCGGCGGTCAACGACTTGATCGATGAGTATGCGCTTGCCGACAACGGCGTCGGCTGGCGCTACGCGTTCGGCGGGTCGCCGTACGTTCACGGTCTCACCAAGGCGTATATCGCGCAATCGCCGATCGATGCGGCATGGAACGTCACTACGCCGACGCTGATCTTGAGCGACACCGGCGACGCGCGCGTTCCGATCACCCAGTCGTACAAGTTCTACCACGCGCTCAAAGACCGCGGCACGCCGGTCGAGTTCTGGGCATATCCGGTTGGCGGGCATTTCCCCGGCGATCCGGTTCGATCGCTCGACGTCTACCGCCGCTGGACCGATTGGATCGTGAAGGCGTTACAATAGAGAACGCATGCGCGAACTCTTTGCCGGCCGTCGCGGACTCGCGGCGGCCGGGTTGTTGCTGGGCGAGTTCACGGCGGCGATGCAGGCGCTCGTGCTGGCGGCGATCATGCCGCGTATCGCGGCCGACCTGCACGGCCTGGAACTCTACGGCTTTGCCTTCGGCGCGCTGCTCGTCGCGAGCGCGGTATGCATGGCGTTCGCCGGGCCGCTCGCCGATCGGTTCGGGACGTGGCGCATCCTTGCCGTTGCGTTCACGCTGGTCGGCGCGGGCCTGCTCTTCTCGTCGCTGGCGCGCACGATGTCGCAGTTCATCCTAGCGCGCGCGATCGAAGGCGCGGGCGGCGGCCTCGATTACGCCGCTTCGCTCGGCGCGATTGCGAAACTGTATCCGGAGCGGCTGCGCCCGAAGATGTTCGCGCTCAGCTCGACGATGTGGGTGCTTCCGGCGCTGATCGGGCCGGCTGCGGGCGCGCTCGTTGCGTCGACGCTGGGCTGGCGATGGGCATTTGCAGGGTTCATTCCGCTGATCGTGGCGGCGGCGGCGATGATGATTCCGGCAATGCGCGCGATCCCGACCCCTCGCGAGGCGGCGCGCCCGCTCGACGCCGTGCGAATGCTGCTGGCTCGCGAAGGCCCGCCGCTGCGCTACGCGGCGTTCGTTTCGTTTGCTCTGCTCCAGGCCGCGTTCTTCGGCGCCGACGCCTACGTCTCGCTCTCCCTTACCGCGGTGCGCGGCCTCTCGCTGGCGGCGGCGAGCGTCTGCGTGACGATGGGCGCGCTCGGCTGGTCGCTCTCGAGCGTGCTGCAACCGCGGCTCTTTTCGCGCGTCGGCGGCAGTCGCGTCGTCGTGCTCGGAACGACGATCGGCATCGTCGCCGTCGTATGTTTAGCCGCCGTTGCAGCGGGGGCGCCCGCGGCAATCGCGTTTCCCGCATGGTTTGCCGGCGGGATGGGCATGGGTTTTGCGTATCCGACGCTCACGTTGCTCGCGCTTGCGGGCGCGGCGCCCGGCAACGAGGGCACGATCTCGTCGGCCGCGCTGCTGGCCGGATCGATCGGCATGGCCTCCGGCGTGATCGCATGCGGTCTGCCGATTACCTTTGCGCGCGCGGGCGGCTACTCGCTGCAGACGGCCGTCGTCGCTTCGTTCACGATCGCGGTCGTCGCCGCGCTGCCGCTGTTGCCGCTCGCGCGCCGCTTGGAGTGAGCCGGCGCTAGGAAGCGCTGTGGAGTTTCGCGCGCGCCGAGGCGAGGATCGCGGCGGCGATCACGCTCGCGTGCGAGCGGATCTCGGGGATGGCCGTGGTCTCGTACCAGAGCCCGCGCAGCAGCGGCCCCATCGCGTAGATCGACGCCGCCGGCGTGCCCCCGCGCGACCGTACGCGCAGCCTCGCATCGGCGTCGAGCCCGAGATGCAGCGCGTCCGGTCGAATGAGCCCGTCGGCGAGCATCTGCCGGACGAGCGGCCGGTCGACGGAACGGATGTCGCTGCCCGGTCCGGTGCAATTCACGACGTACGACGCGCGCACGGTTTGCGCTTGCTCGCCGTGCTGCAGTTCGAGCGCTACCGTGCTGCCCGAAACGCGCGCGGAAGCGATCCGGCCGCGGTGGACGCTCAGCTTACCGGAGCGCAGCGCGCGTTCGTACGCCGCGTAGGTTGCCGGAGGAACGCGATAGCGGTGTATCGCCCACATGCTCTGCACGTGTCGCAGGAACTGCTTGCGCTCACGCAGCGTCCACGCCGCCCAAATCGCGGGCGTGACGGGGCGGATCGTCTCGGCTACGGCGCGCCAGTCGACGCCGGCTTCGCGCGCGGCGCGTCGCATCGTGCGCACGAGCGAACGCGGTGAACTCGTATCCAGGTCGAGTGCGCCGAGTTGTAAGCCGCGAACGCGCGGGTCTTCGACGAACGGCACCAGTCCGTGCCGCGACGTGACGATGACGCGCCCGCGGTGCGCGCATTCGTCGAGTAAAGCCACGACGTCCATCGCGGTGAGGCGACTGCCGACGAGCACGACGTCGCCTTCGTCGAAAGCCGAGACGTCGACGCTCCACGGGTCGCGAACGTAGCCCGAAAACGAACGCAGCGTTTCGGGGAGAGATCCGTCGGCCGGCGCAAAGTTCCCGAGGGCCAGCACGACGGAGGAAGCGGTAAACGCGCGGCCGCGGCGGGTGCGCAGCCGGTACGCGCCGTCGGAGGGCTCGACGGATACGACCTCGTCGCGTTCGTGCGCGAACCCGGCGTGCGATGAAAGCGCGTGTGCGACCGTCGACCGCATGTACGCACCATATCGCGAGCGGCAGATCAAGGCGTCTTCGGGCTCATCGACGAGGTAGCGTTGCAGATGGCGTTCGTCGCCGGGGACCGGGGACATCGCCCGCACCGGACCGTTGAGCAGCAGGCTCGCCGATTGCGGAGCGTAGGCGACTCCGGGGCCCGGATCGCACGGATCGAACAGCACGGCGCGAAACGTCGGCGCTGCCTGCGCCGCAAGGGCGACGGCGAGGGCCGATCCGGAGACGCCGCCGCCGACGATGGCGGCGTCGAGGTGCGCGGGGCTCATGGTTCTTTAGGTATCGGCACCTTTGCGTTTGTCGAGCATGTGCTCGATCGCGCGGTAGATTCTCGGAACCAAGCGGTGTTTGTAAGGATACAGTTCGATCGGGTCGCTGGTGTGGACCAGCATCGCCGGATCGGCTTCAAAGACCAGCACGCGGCCGTCGCGGTCGATCGCGCAATCGATTCCGAAGTACTCGAGGCCGACCGCCGAAGCGATGCTTTTCAGCGTCTCGTAGCGCGGCCCGTCGAACACGGATTGCAGGTTCTCCATGAACCGCTCTTCCTCGGCGCGCATCCACGCGTGTTCGGCCATCAAGGCGTTGTAGTAGTGGACCATCCATTTGTCGGAGATCGCGAGGTGAACCGCGAACGGCTCGCCGTCGACGAACACGATGCGATACTTGCGGAAGTATCCGTCGGCACTCGAGTAGTCGACGAACGGACTGACGTAATACGCCGTCGCTTCGACCCGATCGGCATAATCGGAGCAGGCGGCAGCATCATCGAGTCGCTCGAGCCCGCTTCCGGCCTGCGAACCGACCGGGCGCGCGATTACGGGGAACGCATACGGAATCGCCCCCGCTGCCAACGCGGCGTGTTCGACCTCCGTCACGGCCGCGACGTGCGCGCCGGTATCTTTGAGAATCTCCGGCAGGTTGTGGCGCGAGAGGCGAGCGACGCGCGCGGGTTCGTTGATGTACGGAACCTGCTGGGCGGGCAGCAGTCGCGCGGCAAGTCGCAGGTACGGAAGCGCTTCGCGCGATTCAGCGATGATGTTCCATGCGACGTCGTAGCGCGGCAGCGTTTCGCGCACGAGCCGCGACTCGTCGAGGATGTAGAGCTTGACGACGGTCGTGGTCTCCGGGTCGAGCAGAAAATCGACGGGAATGTTCGCCTGCCAGTCGCCGGGCGCGCAGATCAGCAGCACGCTGCGCCGCTCGTGCGGCGCGATGCGCGTAAAGACGCGCTGGTCTTCGAGCGCCAGGCGCTGGTGCGCGAGCGAAAGCTCGCGGTCGCCGGTCATCTGCAAGAGTTCGTAGAGGGCCAGGTGCGAGGCGAGGTCGTGCGGGTCGGCCGCGAGCACCGCGCGGTGCTCGGCGATCGCGCCCGGCAGATCGCCGCTCTCGTAGAGCGCCTGCGCGAGGTTCTGACGGAGCGCCGCCGTCTTCGGAAACGCCTCCAAGGCCGCGCGGAACGCCGCGATCGCCTCCGGGAGGCGGCCTTGCGCCCGCAGTTCGATGGCGGCTTGGTTGGCTTTCGACGGACTCTCGACGTTCATGGTCGCAGGGTTCGCACGTGCGGCGCGCAACGTCCTTTGCCGTCAGATGAAGATTCCGTTTCCCAAACGGCGCGTGCCGCGCGCACGCGCCCTGGCCGAGCTGGCGATCCTGGAGAAGGCGTATCCCCATGCCGAGACCGCGCTCGAGTACACGAACCCATTCGAACTGCTCATCGCGGTGATACTCTCCGCCCAGTGTACGGACGCGCGCGTGAACGCGACGACGCCGGCACTCTTCGCACGCTACCCGAACGCACCGGCGCTTGCCGCCGCCACGCAGCAGGATGTCGAAAAGATCATCAAGTCGTGCGGCTTTTTCCGCATGAAGGCCAAGAACATCATCAGCGCCGCGCGCGACCTGGTCGAGCGGTTCGACGGCGAGGTTCCCAAGGAGCGCGAGGCCCTCGAATCGCTGGCCGGCGTCGGACGTAAAACGGCCAACGTCGTGATGTCGGTGGCCTTCGGGGAAGCGGCGTTCGCGGTGGATACGCACGTCTTTCGCGTATCGCATCGGCTCGGACTCACGACGGGAACGACGCCGCTGGCGGTCGAGAAAGACGTGACCGCGCTGGTGCCGCCTGCGAAATGGCGCTTCGCCCATCACTGGCTGATTCTGCACGGCCGCGCGATCTGCAAGGCGCCGACGCCGCTGTGCGCGCGGTGCCCGGTGAAAGAACTGTGCCCGACGCCGGCGATCATCGCGGCGTCGAGGCCCGCTAAAACTGCAGCGGGCCGCCCCCGTCGAGGTGCGGCGGGCGCGGCAGCTCGGCGTCCTGCGCGATGACGCGAAGCAAGAACGAAGCGGTGAGCGCTTCGCCGTAGCCGGCCTCGGTCGAAATCTTCGATACGTTGATGAGCGCCGGCACCGCGGCGGAGAGATCGAACTGGTAATCGCCGTCGAGGCCGGCGCCCGCGATGCGCACGAGCTGATGGACCTCGTCTAAGTCGAGGGTCACGCGATCGTCGCGGAAGCGAATGCGCAGCCGCAGCGGCTTTTCGAGCGTGACGACCCGGACGCTGCCGGCGCCGAGGATCGCGTTGAGCCGCTTCGCTCCGTCGGCCAGGCGCTGCGCGAGAAGCCGCAGCGACTGCTCTGCGTCTTCCGCCGCCGGGGCGCTGCCGTCGTCGGCGTGGTCGATGACCTTGCCGAGCTCCTTGCGGGCGCGCAGGCGCGTGGCCGCTTCGACGATCGGGTTCTGCGCGGTGAATTCGGGCTTCATGGGGTCCGCCATAGCCTAGAGCCTACCAAAAAAACCGGCGCAGTCATGCGACTGCGCCGATAGGTTAGGATCGAAAAAAGACGGGTTTACGGCTTCTTGGTGGCCTTCGGGGCCGGGGTCGCCTTCGGCTTGGCCGAGCTCATCGAGCTGTGCATGGCCGGGGCTTTGGTCGCCTTCGGGCTGGCCTTCGGGGCCGGGCTCGCCGCCATGGCGATGCCGGTCGTGAGGAACGCCGCCGTGAGGAGCGATGCGATGGTCTTCTTCATGTGAACACCTCCTTTCGTAGCAACAGGTCGCTACGCCAATACTAACGTAACGGTGCGCCCGTAAGTTCGCCCCGCCGGTCTTTCACCCTCTTGTGCGTTATTTGCCCTTACCGACCATCGCTCGCGAAATCACCAGCCGCTGAATCTGCTGCGTGCCTTCGTAGATTTGCGTGATCTTGGCGTCGCGCATCATGCGCTCGACCGGGTACTCCGAAGAGTAGCCGAATCCGCCCAGCACCTGCACCGCGTCGGTCGTGACCGACATCGCCACGTCTCCGCATTTGAGTTTGGCCATCGAGGCCCACAGCGAAACGTCGGGAGCGCCCTCGTCGCACTTGCGCGCCGCTTCGTACAGAAGAAGTCGAGCCGACTCGACCTCGGTCTTCATGTCGGCGAGCATGAATCCGACGCCTTGATGCTGGCCGATCGGCTTGCCGAACGCAATGCGCTCCTTGGCGTAGTTGGTGGCGTAGTCGAGCGCGCCGGCCGCGATGCCGAGCGCTTGCGCCGCGATGCCGGGGCGCGATTTGTCGAGCACCTTCATGGCGATTTTGAATCCCTCGCCCTCTTCGCCCAGCCGGTTGGCCGCGGGAACGACGCACTCGTCGAAGACGAGCTCGACCGTGGGTGAACCGCGGATGCCCATCTTTTTCTCTTTCTTGCCGACCGAGAATCCGGGCGTTCCCGCCTCGACCACGAACGCGCTCACGCCGCGCGAGCCCGCTTCCGGATCGGTAACCGCAAATACGCACACGACGTCGGCGACGCTGCCGTTCGTGATCCAAATCTTCTGGCCGGTGAGCTTGTAGTTCTCGCCGTCGCGCACGGCGCGCGTGCGCATCGAGCCGAGCGCGTCGGAGCCGCTCGAGGCTTCGGTGAGCGCGTAGGCGGCGATCTTCTTACCGGACGCGATGTCGGGCAGGAAGCGTTTCTTCTGCTCTTCGTTGCCGCCGATGAGGATCGGCAGCATGCCGAGCTCCTGGACCGCGACGATCAGCGAACTCGACGCGCAGGCCTTGGCGATCTCTTCGACCACTTTGACGTACGTGACGAAGGTGCCGCCGAGCCCGCCGTATTCGGTTGGGATCGGGATGCCCATCAGGTCGTTTTGCGCGAAGAGTTCTTTGATATCGGTCGGGAACTCGGCGGTCTCGTCGATCTCGGCGGCGCGCGGTGCGACTTTTTCCGCAACCAGTTCGCGCACCATGTCGAGGATCATCGCCTCTTCCTCGGACTCGTGCATTCGCGGCGGTGCAATGCTCATGTGGAATCACCTTTTGACTCGTGAAATTCGGGGTATCAGCACTTCCACGCGGGAGGGAGCCGTTCCGTCCGTCGGCGCAATTACGACGCATGAACAAAGTGTTCCGGACGTGTGCCGAGGCCGTGGCCGACATTCCGAGCGGGGCATCGCTGGCGGTCGGCGGCTTCGGCCTGAGCGGCCTGCCGCACAACCTCATCCAGGCGCTGCTCGAACAGGGCGCGACCGATCTGGTCACCGTCTCCAACAACTGCGGCGTCGACGGTTGGGGGCTCGGCGTGCTGCTCGACCACAAGCGGATTCGGCGCACGACGGGCTCGTACGTGGGCGAGAATAAAGAATTCGAACGCCAGTACCTGAGCGGCGAACTCGAGGTCGAGCTGGTTCCGCAAGGCACGCTCGCCGAGCGTTTGCGAGCCGGCGGCTGCGGCATCCCGGCGTTCTACACGCCCGCGGGCGTGGGCACGATGGTCGCCGACGGCGGGCTGCCGTGGAAGCACAACGCCGACGGGTCGGTCGCCGTTCCGTCCACGAAGAAAGAAGTGCGCATCTTCGACGGCCGTGAGTACGTGCTCGAAGAGGGCATCGTCTGCGACTTTGCGCTCGTGCGTGCCTCGATCGCCGACACGGCCGGCAACTTGATCTTCGATAAGTCGACGCGCAACTTCAATCCGCTCTGCGCGATGGCGGGCAAGATCACCATCGTCGAAGCCGAGCGCATCGTCCCGGCCGGCGAGATCGATCCGCAGAACGTGCATACGCCCGGCATCTTCGTGCAGCGCATCGTCGAAGCCGGCGCCGGCGGCAAACGCATCGAACGGATCACCACCCGCAAACGCGATAGTCTGTCATCCTGAGCTTGTCGAAGGACCAACCATGGCATTAACACGAACGCAACTGGCCGCGCGCGTCGCGCAAGAACTCAGCGACGGACAGTACGTCAACCTCGGCATCGGTTTGCCGACGCTGATTCCCAACTACGTTCCGCCGGGAGTCACGGTGACGCTGCAGAGCGAGAACGGCATCCTCGGTATGGGCCCGTATCCGTTCGAAGGCGAAGAAGACGGCGATCTGATCAACGCCGGAAAAGAAACGGTGACGGTGCTTCCCGGCGCGTCGTTCTTCGACTCTTCGCTCTCGTTCGGGATGATCCGCGGCGGTCACATCGATCTGGCGGTGCTCGGCGCGATGCAGGTTAGCGAATACGGCGACCTGGCCAACTGGATGATTCCGGCGAAGATGGTTAAGGGCATGGGCGGCGCGATGGACCTCGTGCACGGAGCCAAGCGCGTGATCGTGATGATGGAGCACGTCGCCAAGGGCAACGCGCACAAGATCGTCGACGTCTGCACGCTGCCGCTCACGGGGCGTCGCGTCGTGCAAAAGATCATCACGGATCTGGCCACGATCGACATCACGCCGACGGGCATGGTGCTGCGCGAAGTCGCGCCCGGCGTCACCGTCGATGAGGTGCAGGCCGCGACCGGGCCCAAACTGCACCTGCCGCAACCGCCGGCCGAGATGAAGATTCCGGCCGGCGTCGCCTAAGCTGAACCCGGGCGCAACCGCACCTGGGTTATGAAGAGCATGGAACGCAAGGTCTCGCTCGTCTTACCCGCCGCCGATGTTCTCGAGGGCGGCGGCTTTCTGGTGCATCGCCCGTTTCCCGTGCAAGGCGTGATGCAGGTCGATCCGTTCTTGATGATCGACGAGCTCGGTCCGGTGGAGTACGCGCCCGGCGAGGCGATCGGCGCGCCCGATCACCCGCATCGCGGTTTCGAAACGGTGACCTACATGATCGACGGCGAGTTTCAGCACGCGGACTCTGCCGGGCATCGCGGCGAGCTGCATCCCGGCGACGTGCAGTGGATGACCGCCGGCGCCGGCGTCGTCCATGCCGAAATGCCGTCGGAGCGCATGATGCGCGAGGGCGGACGCCAGCACGGATTTCAGATTTGGATCAATCTTCCCAAAGCCGATAAATGGGTGCGCCCGCGCTATCAGGACGTGCGCAGCGCGCAGATTCCGGCGTGGACGAGCGCCGACGGCCTCGCGTGGGCGAAGGTGATCGCGGGCGAGGCGCAAGGCGTGCGCGGCGCGGCGGAGACGCGCATTCCGATCGGTTTCGTCCACTACCGCCTGCAGCCGGGCGCGCGCATCGAGCACGCGGTTCACGACGGCCACACCGCGATCTGCTATCTGATGAGCGGAAGCGCGCGCTTCACCGGCGAGCGCGTGCACTCGGCTCGCGCCGCGGTGGTATTCGACCGGCACGGCGACGTCGTTCCCATCGGCAACGCCGGCGGCGAGCCGCTGGAGTTTCTGATGCTCACCGGCCCTGCGATCGAAGAACCGGTCGCGCGCTACGGGCCGTTCGTGATGAACACGCGCGAAGAGCTGCAGCAGGCCTTCGAGGACTTTCACTCCGGCAAGATGGGCGCGATCGAGCCCGTCTACGACTAGCTAACCGGCGTTCGCGCGATCCCGGAACTGCGTGCGGTAGAGGTCCGCGTACGCGCCGTTACGCGCGAGCAGCACCGCGTGGGTGCCGGTCTCTACGATCCGGCCGGCTTCGATCACGAAGATGACGTCGGCGTTGACGATCGTCGAGAGGCGGTGAGCGATCACCAGGCTCGTGCGGTCGCGCATCACGACGTCGAGTGCTTCCTGGATCGCCGCCTCGTTGTGCGAGTCGAGCGCGCTGGTCGCTTCGTCGAGGATCAGGATGCACGGGTTCTTCAGCAGCACGCGCGCGATCGCGAGGCGCTGACGCTCGCCGCCGGAGAGCTTGTGGCCGCGTTCGCCGACGATCGTCTCGTAGCCCTCGGGCAGCGTCGCGATGAAGGCGTGAATGTTTGCCGCTTTGGATGCGGCGATCAGCTCCGCGTCGGTCGCGTCGGGGTTTGCGTAGCGTAGGTTGTTCGAGATCGTGTCGTGGAAGAGATAGGTCTCTTGCGTGACGATCCCGATGTGCCGGCGCAGCGACTCGAGCGTGATCTCGCGTACGTCGTGCCCGTCGATCCGGATGCTGCCGCTCTGCGGGTCGTAGAAGCGCGGCACGAGCTGCGTGATCGTGGATTTCCCCGCACCCGACGGGCCCACGAATGCGGCGATCTGCCCGGGCGCGATGTGGAAGGAGACGTTCGTGAGTACGTTCCGATCGGCGGAATAGCCGAAGGTAACGTCGTCGAACCGTACGTCGCCGCGCATGTCTTCGAGCGCGACGCCGCCGGGCGGATCGTAGGTCTCCGTCTTCATGTCGAGATACTCGAAGATTCGCTCGAAGACGGCGAGCGCGCTCACGATCTGCACCTGCACCCCGACCAGCGCCGCCGCGGGTCCGTACAGGCGCCCTTGAATGTACCCGATGAAGGCCACGATCACGCCGACGTCGAGCAGGCGCTGTACCGCGAGCCAACCGCCGCCGAGCCACACGATCGCCGGCCCCACGATCACCATCGCGGTCACCGACGCGAGGAACCAGCGCCCAACCATCGCGAGGCGAATCTCCAGGCCCATCAGATTGGTGCCGACATCGTAGAAGCGCTTGCGCTCGTAGGGCTCCCGCGCGAACGATTTGATCAGCGTGATTCCCGAGATCGAGAGGGTCTCTTGCGTGATCGATTCGATCTTGTCGCGCTGCTCGCGCGTCTTCTTGCGGATCTCGTACATCCGCCGGCCGACCGGGCCCAGCGGAAGGATCATGAACGGAACGACGATCAGCGAGACGAGCGCGAGGCGCCAATCCCAGATGAACATCGCGACGAGCGTCGTGAGGATCATCACGACGTTGGTGAGGATCGTCGTCAGCGTTCCGGTGACCACGCCGTCGACGTTATCGACGTCGCTGGAGACGCGGTTCATGATCTCGCCGGTCTTGGTTCCGGTAAAGAACGAGAGCGGCATCTTGTGCAGATGCGAAACGAGGCTGGTGCGAATGTCGCGCATGATGCCTTCGCCGACCAGCGAGTTCAGGTACCCCTGAAAGACGCCCAGGCCCATCGACGCGAGGGCCGTCGCGAGGATGATGCCTACGTCGGTTGCGAGCTCGCGGAAATTGCCGCTAGGAATCGCATGGTCGATGATGCGCGCGGTGATGTAACCGGGAATCAGTCCGATGGTTGCCGCCACCACGATGCAAACCAGCACCATCGACTGCTCGCGCCAGTAGGGCGCGAACAGCGCTCCGAGGCGCCGCCACTCGATTTTCTTACGAACCCGGGGCTTGTCGGGCGAGTACATGCTCGACCACATCAGCCCGTGACCAGACATCATAGAAAGCCGTTTCCTTGCACGGCGCTCAGAACCCCGTGACCGGTCCCTACCGTTGCGGAAATCGTCCACAAGGCGGAAACCTCGCGGCCGCGAATCGCCGCTATTCTAGCGCCATGAACCAGCTGGCATCGCAGGACATCCTCGTCGCCCTCGCCGGCTTCCGCCGTCGCCGTTAATGCGGGACGGTGATCTGATGCAACGTGATCTTGTTGCCTTCCGGATCGTCGAATGAGGTGACCTTGCACACCGGCGTCTCGTAGGCATCGCCCACCGTGATGCCCTTCGCGCGCAGATCGGCGATCGCGCGTTCCATGTTCTCCACTTCGAACGCAACGCCCACACCAGTGCCCGGCTCGCGTTCCATCCACTGGTGGTTCATCAGGCTGAAGAACCCGCCGCCGACGTTCGACTCGCTGTATTGCTCGACGCCGTCTTCGGCGTAGGGTGGACCGAATGTTAGGCCGAGCACCCGTTCGTACCATTCGCGGGTCGTGCCGACGTTGGCCGACGGATACGCAACGAAAGCGATCTCTTTGATCATGGCGGGCCTCCTACCAAAGCGCGTGGGCGCTATTTCTTCCCGTTTCGGATCGTCGCCAACTCCTTAAAGAGCTTCTTCTCTTTGTCCGAGAGATTCTGCGGTAGTTGGCCGATGAGGCGCACGTACTGGTCGCCTGCGCCGCCGTTCTTTACGCGGGGCATGCCTTTGCCCGAGAGACGCAGCAGCCGATTGTTCTGCGTGCCTTCCGGAATCGTCATCGCGACCTGGCCGCTCATGGTCGGCACCTTCACTTCGCCGCCAAGCACGAGATCGTACATGTTCACGGGGAGATCGACGTAGAGGTCGTCGCCCTTGCGCTTGTACGTGGAATCGTCGAGCAGCTTGACGATCAGGTACAGATCGCCGTTCGGGCCGTTGTGCTGCCCGGCGCCGCCTTGCGCCGCCAGCCGAATGCGTTGGCCGTCGCCGATGCCGCGGGGAATCGAGACCTCGAACTTTTTGGTGACGAGCACGCGTCCGGTCCCCGCGCATTGCGGGCAGATCCGGCCGCCGTCGGTACCGGTTCCGCGGCAACGCGGACACACGTCGTCGAGCTGGAGCGAGACGGCTTTCTTCCCGCCGTCGTAGACGTCGCGCAGCGTGAGTTCGATCGTTGTCTCGAGGTCTTGACCGCGTTGTGGAAACCCGGCGCCCTGCGCGCCTTGGCGCTTGCCGATGCCGGAGAAGAACATATCGAAGAAATCCGAAAACCCGGTCGCTCCGGCGCCGCCTGCCCCCGCATTTCCGAAGTCGAAGGTGCTGAAGTCTTGATCGTTGTAGCGCGAACGGTACTGCCGCTGCTGTTCGGCTTGCTGCGCCGCCCGCTTCCAATCCATGCCGAGCGCGTCGTACTTGCGCCGCTTTTCCGAGTCGCCCAAAACCTCGTAGGCTTCGGAGATCTCCTTGAACTTCTCTTCGGCCTCTTTGGCGTTGTCGGGATTGGCGTCGGGGTGCCACTTGCGCGCGAGCTTACGGTAGGCGGACTTGATGTCTTTCTCCGCAGCCGTCTTGGGAACACCGAGAATCGCGTAATAGTCTTTGTAATTCATCCGGCGGACTTAGCGACGAGAACCTTCGCCGGCCGCAGCAGTTCCTCGTCGATGGTGTACCCTTTCTCGGCGACTTCCAGCACCGTTTCGTCGGCGACGCCGTTGGGCGCGGGCAGCGTGCCGATCGCTTCAGCGACGCGCGGATCGAAGGGCTTGCCCTTCACGTCGATCGTCTTGACGCCCTCGCTTGCAAGCACGGCTTCGAAGCCGCGCAGGGTCGCCTCGATGCCGCCGCGCAGCTTTTCGTCGCCGGAAGCGTTGAATTGCAGCGCGCGCTCCAGGTTGTCGATGACCGGCAGAAAGCGCTCGAGCATCTTGCGGCGGTGCGAGGTGACGATCGACTTGATGTCGCGTTCCATCCGCTTCTTGTAGTTCTCGAAATCCGCCATCGCGAGGAGAAACTTGTTGTAGTTATCTTCAGCCTTGGCGTTTGCCGCGTCGAGCTGCGAGCGCAGGTCTCCACTCGACGACGCGACCTCGTCGAGTGTAGCCTCGCCCGCTTCCGTAATCAAATCTTCGTTCATGCTCTCACAAAAATCGTAGCGTGCGTTAGTGCATCTGAAATAAGCGAGCGCCGTCGATGAATCGCAAGGCGCGGGTGGCGCGGCGCTAGTTCGCTAGGCCGCGCCGCCCGCAACGAAGCGAGCCGCGACGACGCGACGATTATTTCGCTTCTTTGAACTCGGCGTCGATGACGTCATCCGGCGCGGCCTGGCCGTTGGTCTGGCCGTTGGCTCCGGCGGCTGCACCGTCTTGTGCGGCTCCCGGCCCGGCTTCGCCGTTCGGCGAAGCGGCTTTGTAGAGCAGCTCGGCCATCTTGTAGCTGGCCTGCTGCAGCTTCTCGATCGCGGGTTTGATCTCGGCGATCGTGCCGTTTTCGCTGATCCGCTTGAGCTCTTCGAGCGCCGCTTCAACCTCGGTGCGCGCTCCGGCGTCGAGCTTGTCGCCGACCTCCTTGAGCGATTTCTCGGTCGAGTAGATGAGGCTCGAAGCGTTGTTGCGCACTTCGGCTTCCTCGCGCTTGGCCTTGTCGGCCGCGGCTTGAAGCTCGGCATCTTTGACCATGCGATCGACCTCTTCTTTGTTGAGGTTGGTCGACGCGGTGATCGTAATTTGCTGCTCTTTGCCCGTGCCCAGATCTTTGGCGCTCACGTTGACGATGCCGTTGGCATCGATGTTGAACGTCACTTCGATCTGCGGCACGCCCCGCGGAGCCGGCGGAATGCCTTCGAGCCGGAACCGGCCGAGCGTCTTGTTGTCGGGCGCCATCGGTCGTTCGCCTTGGAGCACGTGAATGTCGACCGAGGTTTGGCCGTCTTCGGCGGTCGTGAAGATCTGCGATTTCTTGGTCGGGATCGTCGTATTGCGCTCAATGAGCACGGTCATGACGCCGCCGAGCGTTTCGAGACCGAGCGAGAGCGGCGTGACGTCGAGAAGAACGACGTCGCGCACTTCACCGGCGAGCACGCCGGCTTGAATCGCCGCACCCACCGCAACGACTTCGTCGGGGTTGACGGTGAGGTTCGGCTCTTTGCCGGTGAGCTTCTTGACCAGCTCCTGGATGACGGGCATGCGGGTGGAACCGCCGACCATCACGACTTCGTCGATCTGCGAGATGTCGATTTTCGCGTCGGCGAGCGCGTTCTTGAAGGGCGCTATGCAGCGATCGGTGAGATCGGCCGTAAGCTCTTCGAACTTGGCGCGCGTGAACGTCATGTCGAGGTGCTTGGGCCCCTCGGCATCGGCGGTAATGAACGGCAGGTTGATCGAGGTCTGCACGACGGCCGACAGTTCGATCTTGGCTTTTTCGGCCGCTTCGGTGAGACGCTGCATCGCCTGCTTGTCTTTGGAGAGATCGATGCCTTGGTCTTTACGGAACTCTGAGACGAGCCACTCGACGATGCGGGTATCGTAGTCGTCGCCGCCCAGATGCGTGTCGCCGTTCGTCGATTTGACCTCGAAGACGCCGTCGCCGACTTCGAGGATCGACACGTCGAACGTGCCGCCGCCGAGGTCCCACACGAGGATCGTCTCGTTGCCCTTCTTATCGAGGCCGTAGGCGAGTGCCGCGGCCGTCGGCTCGTTGATGATGCGCAGCACTTCGAGTCCGGCGATCTTGCCGGCATCCTTGGTTGCTTGACGCTGCGCGTCGTTGAAGTATGCGGGAACGGTGATGACCGCCTTGGTCACGCGTTCGCCGAGATAATTGCTTGCGTCGTTGACCAGCTTCTGCAGGATCATCGCGCTGATCTCTTGCGGCGTGTAGTCCTTGCCGTCGATCTTGACGGTGTAGGTGCCTTCGCCCATGTGACGCTTGATCGAAGCGATCGTGCGATCGGGGTTGGTGATCGCTTGACGCTTTGCGAGCTGGCCCACGAGCCGTTCGCCGGTCTTCGTAAATGCGACGACCGACGGGGTCGTACGCGACCCTTCGGAATTCGGAATGACGACGGCCTGGGGGCCCTCCATCACGGCAACGACGGAATTGGTCGTGCCAAGGTCGATACCGACCACTTTAGCCATGGAAATTGTCTACCTCATGTTAGTGCCACGCTCGCCGTCCTGGACCAGCTACTCCCTGCGACCTGCGGCAGTCGAGCCGAGGCGAATCTCACCGAGGTGAAGTGATTTCGCAATGGTCCGGCGATGCCGAGAGGTGCGGGTGCGCCTTGCCGCTTACGGAGGGTCCGCGTGTCGTGTTACCCGACCATTCTACACCGGGTCGGGCCGGTTTGTTTCCGCCTGAGCTAGCAGCCCAAGCATTCCTTATGACAGCGAAATGGCACCCAGGGTTTCAGCGGGGGCGCGGCTTTGGGCGGCGGTGCCGCCCAAAGCGCGAAGGATGCGCCCGCAGGCAGATGCCCTACGGGCCCTGTTGCTGTTGCGGAACGTTGGCGTTGGCCGGGCGCTCTTCGAGCGTCACCGCGACCAGGCGCTTGACGCCTTGCGACCAGACGTTGAGCCGGATCACGTCGCCCGGCTTCTTCGAGGCGATGTAGGCGCGCAAGGCGTCGTCGGCGTTGAAGGCCTTGCCGTCGGCGTCGAGGATGACGTCGCCCGGCTGCAGCCCGGCCTTGTCGGCGGGCGTTCCGGCGAGCACTTGCACGACCGCGACGCCGGTCGTTCCGGTGTACCCGATCTGGTTCTTGAGCCCGGCGGTCAGGCTTGCGAGTCCCACGCCGGCGAATGCGGCGCCCGTGCCCTGGTGGACGCCCGGATTCTTGATGAGCTCCGGGATGACGGTGCGAACCGTATTCGACGGAATCGCGAAGCCGATGCCCTGGGCCGATTCGTTCGTGAGCTGGTTCACGCCGATGACCTGTCCGTCGATGTCGATCAGCGGGCCGCCCGAGTTGCCGGGGTTGATCGGGGCCGAGGTCTGAAGCAGGCCCTTGAAGTCGTAGAGGCCCGGGCCGCTCTCGTTCGGGACCTGCTCGTCGCGGTTGAAGGCCGAGACGACGCCGAGCGTCACCGTCTGCTTGAGCGTGTACGGCTCACCGATCGCGATCGCCCATTGCCCTTGTTCCAGCTTATCGGAGTCGGCAAGCTGCAGCGGGGGCGGCAGTTTCGCGTAGTTATCGACCTTGATGACGGCGAGGTCGACGCCCAGGTTCGTCGCCACGACGTGGGCCGGGATGCGGTCGCCGTTTGCGAACACGACGGTCAAGTTCGAGATGCGCGCGCCGCTCGGCGGCGTCACGACGTGCGCGTTCGTGACGATGTCGCCTTCGCTGTCGAAGACGAAGCCGGAGCCCGAGGCGTTGCCCTTATAGGGCTGCACGTAGCCCGGCCCTTGATTGCCGAAGAAGGGATCGATCGGCACGAACTGCTGCCCGTTCACCTGCTCGGTGATGGCCACGACCGAGGCCTTCGTGCGCTTGACGGCGCTGACGATGCGGTCCTGATCGCTCACCCCTTGAAGCGGGGCGGCCGCGACGGCGGCGGGCGGCGTGTTGTTGGGCCCGGCGACATCTTTGAAGTGCGTGCTCGCGTAGAGCATCATGACGAAGCTGCCGATCACGGCGCCTGCGAGACCCACGATCACCGTGGGCAGTATGCGTTTCTGTCCCATTCTCCTCATTGTTTCCGGCGGAATTGCTACTAATACCCGCTACCGGCGGGTACGCCTCGCCGTTACGCCCGGTTTCTTAAGATTCGGTGAGAGCTTGCGCTCGCTCGTCCGCCACGATTAGGCCGTCGAGCAGCCGGACCACCCGTTTGGCATGCCGGGCGACCGCCTCGTCGTGGGTGACCATGATGATCGTGCGGCCGCTCTCGTGCAGCTTCGCGAAGAGTGACATGATGTCGGCGCTGGTCTTGGTGTCGAGATTTCCGGTCGGCTCGTCGGCGAGCAGCACGGCGGGATCGTTGATGAGCGCGCGTGCGATCGCGACGCGCTGCTGCTGCCCGCCCGAGAGCTCGTTGGGCTTGTGCTTGGCGCGGTCGGAGAGCCCGACCTCCTCCAGCGTTTGCAGCGCGCGCCGATTGCGCTCGCGCGTGCTCACCCCGGCGTAGAACAGCGGCAGCGCGACGTTCTTCACCGCGTCGGTGCGCGCGAGCAGGTTGAAACCTTGAAACACGAAGCCGAGCTTGCGCAAGCGAATCTCGGCCAGCGCGTTGTCGTCGAGATGCGAGACGTCCTCGCCGTCGAGCACGTACGTGCCGCTGGTCGCACGGTCGAGGCAACCGATGATGTTCATCATCGTCGATTTGCCCGATCCGGACGGGCCCATGATCGCGACGTACTCGCCGCGATCGACGCGCAGGTCGATCCCGTGCAGCACGGGCACTTCGAGCGCGCCGTTCTTGTAGGTCTTGTGAATCTTCGAGAACGAGATCGCCGGGGTGCTATTCATAGCGGAGTGCCTCGATGGGGTTGAGCGCGGCCGCGCGGAACGCGGGGTAGGTTCCGAACGCGAGCGTAACGCTTGCGGCGAACGCCGCGGTAATGAGAAACGATTGCAGGATCGGAAGCGGCGCGGTATATCCGGTCAGCTTCACGATAAAGAGGGAGTTGACCAAGCCGCCGACGAGCAGCCCGAGCGCCATGCCGGTGAAGCAACCGATGCCGCTGATGAGCGCGGACTCGATGAAGAACTGGAGCAGAATCTGCCCCCGCCGGGCGCCGATCGCCTTGCGCGTGCCGATCTCTTTGGTGCGCTCGGTGATCGAGACGAGCATGATGTTCATCACTCCGATTCCGGCAACGAGGAGCGAGACGAAACCGATGAGCGCGACGACGATCGTGATCGCGTTGAAGATGCCGTTCACGCCTTGCGTGAACTGGCCCTTATCGAAGGTCTGGTAGCGAACGTCGGCGCCGACCTTGCGCAGCTCGCGGATCTTGGCGATAACCGCGTTCTCGGTCGGCACGATGTCGCTCGTGTCGGCGACGGTAAATCGCGCGGCGAAGATACGGTCGCCGTGAATATATTCGCGCACGAACGTGCTGTACGGGATGTTTATGTCGCCCCCGAACTGCGCGTTGAGGGCGCCCTGGCGCGGCTTCGCCTCGACCCCGATCACCACGTAGCGGTGCGACTCGGTGTAGATGCTGGTGCCGATCGGGTTGCCGCGGTCGGGAAAGAGCCGTTCGTAGGTCTTCCAATTGATCACGGCGACGTCGACGGCTCCCGCGATATCGTCGTCGCTGAGATGGCGGCCGTAGGCGAGGGGCAGGTTCGCAAACGGGTCGCTCGAGTCGGCGCCGATCACCAAGCGGCCGATGTTATGTCCGGAGCGCACCAGCGCCGTTCGCCCGCCGACCGGGACGGCGGTCGTGACGTTCGGGACGGTCGCCGTAATGACGGCCAAATCTTGCAGGCGGATCGCGGCCTTCTCGAAGTCGCCCTGGAACGAGCCGGGGAAGACGATGAACGAGTTGTCGGTTAGCGCGCCGAGCGACTCGTTGATCGAGCCTGCCATGCTTCGGCCGAGCACTTGAATGGTGATCACGGCGAAGACGCCGATGATCAGCCCGATCACGGTGAGGAACGTGCGCGTCTTGTTGGCCAGCAGCACGCGCAGCGCTTCTTCGAAATACATCACGAGCGGAGGGCCTCGATCGGATCGAGCCGCGACGCGCGGAACGCCGGATACAGGCCGAAGAACATGCCGACCGCTATCGAAAATCCGAGCGCGATCGAGATCACGAAGAGATATGGGACCACGATATCGCCGAGTTGTTTCGAGAGCAGGTAAGCGCCGGCGCCCGTCACCACGATGCCGAGCAGCATGCCGGTGCCGCCGCCGGCCAGCGCGAGCACGACCGATTCCATCAGAAACTGCAGCATGACGTCGTTCCGGCTCGCGCCGATCGACTTGCGCAATCCGATTTCCTTGGTGCGCTCGGTCACGGTTACGAGCATGATGTTCATGATGCCGATGCCGGCGACGAACAGCGCGACGGTGCCGATCGCCGCGAGGCCTGCGCCGGCGATGTTCAGCGTGTTGTCGAAGCCTTTGAGGAACGCGGCGCCGTCTATGACCTGGTACTCGGCCTGCGGTCCGTGCAGATGCTGCAGGCTGGCCTTGATCTGATCGCCCAGGGCGTCGGTGTTGACGCCCTTCACCGCGTATACGGAGAAGTTGTCGGGCGGTTCGTTCACGGCGCGGTAGAACGTCGAGAAGGGGATCGCGATGAAGTCTGCACCCGCGATCGAGTTGAGCAACGGCGACTTGATCGGAGCGTAGACGCCGACGATCTCGTAGCGGGCGCCGTTGATCGTGAGCACATGCCCAACCGCTCCGCCCTGCGGGAAGAACTTATTCGCAACGCTCTGCGAGAGCGCTACGACGCGCGCGGCGGAATCGACGTCGTCGGAGGTGATCTTACGCCCCTCGGCCATGACTAACGAATCGTCTTGAAACTTGCCGACGGTCCCGACTGAATAGTAGTCGCTGGTCTTGCCGTACGCCACCTTCCAAGTACGCGTCCAGGTCGGCTGCACTTCATGTACCTGATCGCCGAGATCTTCCTGCAGGCGCGCTGCGTCGCTGTAGCGCAGTTGCGCACGATCGGGGTAGTTCTGCGAAGCGTCGACCTGCACGGTGATCGGAATGGTGCCGAACGAATCGAGCGTACCCTCGATGCCGCTCGTCGCCGCGCGCGAAAGGCCGAACACCGCGATGATCGACGAGGTGCCGATGATCATGCCGAGCATCGTGAGCGCCGTGCGGACTTTGTTCCGCCACAGCGACGCGACCGCTTCGGCGAGGTACGCGAGGATGCGCGTCACGTGGCCGCCGGGACGGGCGACGAGGACGGCGCCGCCGTCACCTTCGCGCCCGGATGCAGTTCACTCATGTCGCCGGTTACGATCGTGTCACCCGGAGCGAGGCCGGATTTGATCTGCGTCGTCGTATCGCCGGCGAGGCCGGTGACAACGGCGCGCTTCTCCACCTCGCCGTCCTTCACGACCCAGACGTAGCTCTTGCCCTTCTCTTTGACGATCGCGGCGGTCGGCACGGCCAATGCGTTCGGAATGTACGTCGTGAGGATGTCGACGTCGGCCGACATGCCGTCGCGCAGGTACGATGGCGAATCGTCGAGCGCGATCGTCGTGAGCACTTGTTTCGCCGTGCTCGACGCGTCGGTCGATTTCTCCGCGTCCGGAGCGATGTTCGCGACGTGGCCCGCTATCGTGTGCCCGGGGAAGTCTTGCCCGGTGATGTTGGCCCGCTGACCGACGTGAACGTTGATGATGTCTTGCTCGTCGACCTGCGCTTTGACGATGAAGCCCGAGCTAGACGCGATCGTGAAGAGCGACTGGCCGGCGTTCACCGCGTCGCCGTTCTGCAGCGTGCGCAGCGCGTCGGACGGCTGGCTCGCGACCGTCTGCACAACGCCGTCGATCGGCGAGGTAATCCGCGTGAACGAGAGTTGTTGCTGGTTCTGCTGATTGATGATCTGCGCTTTGGCTGCGGCGGCCTGCGCGGCTTGCACGCTGCTCGTGCCGTAGCCCGACACCGCACCGAGCTTGAGCTGCTGGACCGCTTGATCGTAAGCGACTTGCGCCTGATCGAGCTTGGCCTTGTCGGCGTCGACCGTGCTGCGCGCGATCGCCTTCTGCGCCAGCAGGGCTACGTCGGCGTCGTACACGCGCTTGGCCTCGTCGCGCGAACTCTTCTGCGTCTCGACGGCCGCCTGATAGCCGACGCGCGCGTTCTGCTCGTCGACGCGCGCGGTCGTCACGTTGGCGACGGCGTTGTTGTAGTCGGCAGCGGCCCCGGCGGCGTTGTATTCGAGCGTCGGGTTGTCGATGGTCGCGATGAGCTGACCCGCGCTGACGTGATCGCCGGCCTTGACGAGGATCTGCCGGATGTTGCCGGCGACGAGCGTCGGAACCGTCACCGCTTGCGGGTGCTGTACGACGCCGTTCTCCGGAAGTTTGATCGAGAATGGGGCGGGCGTCACCTTTTGCATCGCGACCGCGAGGGTCGACGGCCCGCTGCGGCGTGCCGCGAAGACCGAGAAGAGCACGATCGCGAGCAGCGCGACGATGATGATGATGGCGTTGCGAGTGCGGTTCATCCTTACCTCGAGATCAGTGGAGGTCGGCCACGGCGCTCTTGGCGTCGTAGATTCCGAGCGAGACGCGAAGTTTGACGACGGCGTCGACGTAGGCGACGCGGGCGTTGACCAGATCCGATTCCGCCACGACCGCTTGCTCCTGCGTTTGGATAACGTCGGCAAGGGCGATGAGGCCGTGTTCGTATTGAAGTTGCGCGATGCGCGCCGACTCGATGCCGAGTTCCGATTCGTGCTTGGCGTAGTCGAGCTGCGCCATCGCGGTTTGCGCCGAGCGGAAACTCTGGCGGACGTCGACCTGCGCTTGGGTCTCTGCCTGGTCGAGCAGCAGCCGCGCCGACGTGACCGCGGCGTCGTCTTGCACGCGTTCGCTATGGCGCTGGTTGTAGTCCACGAGCGGAAGCGTGAACGTGCTGGTTGCCGAGAGCGCCCAGAATCCGGGCGACCCGGAGCGCGGCGGCGGCTGGTATTGGAGCGAGGTCGGCGAGAGCTGGTTTCCGATTGCGGCGCCTACCTGGACGGTTGGGAAGAGTTCTCGGTCCCAGCCTTTGCGCGTTGCTTTGGCCGCGTTGAGCGATTCCGACGCGGCCTTGACGTCGGGCCGCGACTCAACGGCAAGCGTCTCGAGCGCGCCGACCGGCTGCGCCGGCAGCGGCGGCTGCGGAACGGCGTTCGGGAAGACGAACGGTTGATCGAGCGACGAACCGATCGTCTGCGCGAGCGATTCGCGCGCCGTATCGACGTCGGCCTTCGCGCCGACGAGCGTCGATTGGCTCTTGATTTGGGCGACCTGCGCCTTGAGCACGTCGACGCCGGCCGAGACGCCTGCCTTCTCTTTGGCCTTGGCCGCGTCGACGAGCACCGTTTGGTACGAGACGTCGGATTGATCGACCACGACGATCGCCTGCTTTTGCACGACGTTATAGAACGCGTTCGTGACGTTGGTCGCGATCTGGTCTTCCGTGTTTGCCAAGTCTTCCTCGGCCTGCGCGGCGCTGGCCCGCGCCGACGCTAGCTGGAGGAACGAGAGGCCGCCGGTCGTGAGCGTGTAGTTCGTATAGAGCTGCGCCGTATTTTGGCTGAAGACCGACTGCTGCGGCACGCCGATGGCTGCGAAGTTGCCCTCGTAGTTGGCGTTCTTGCCCAGCGAGTTCTGCAATTGCCCGTTGACCGTCGGAAAGGCGTTGCCGCGCGCTTGCGCGAGCGCGTGCTCGGCGTTGCGCACCGCCGCGACCTTCTGTGCCACGGTCGCGGTGTGGTCGAGCGCGTAGGCGACCGCGTCGGTCAGGTTCATCGGCGCTTGCACCGGCGGTGACGACGAGGCCAGTGCCGCCGCGGGGACGGCGCACGAAACGAGGACGAAGAGGGCCGCCGCTGCGTATTGGCGGCCCCGGTCGCGATGGTCCATGAAACGCTTTAACCTCTCGTGAAGAACTTATCCGAAGAGCGTGTTGAGCTTGGCGCCGAAGGCGGCGCCGAGCAAGAGAACGAGAACCGGGATCGCCCACGCGACCGCCGCGTTGACGCGAAGCGAACGCAGGAAGAGCGCGTTGAGAATGCAGCCCCAAAGCGAGAAGATGCTGATGTAGCCGAGGAAGGCCGCCATGAAGCCCGTCGATCCGCCGGCCAGCATCCCGAGCCCGGGCAGGGCCGTGAGCAGGTCGATCGTGCTGTTGAAGCTGTCGGGCCCGCGCAGGATCGTGATCAGGCCAAGGATCAGCGAGCCCAGGCCGAACGAGGGCACCGCGATGTCCATCGATGCGGCGAAGAACTGCCGGAATTTGCCGGTACCCGAGCCGATCGCATTCGCGAGCAGCAGGAACAGCGAGTTGAACAGGGCGGCGAACAGCAACGTGACCGGCAGGAACAACAAGCCGATCACTTGCGATTTGACGTCGGGGTGAGCGGCGTTATCGAGCATCTCCTGCTTCTTCGACTCGGGCAAACCCGAGAAGAACGAATTCGTCGCGATCATGTGCTGCATCGTCCCGATGCTCGCATGCACCTGGGCCGCGTGCTGCAGAAAATAGCCGATCGCCATGAGAACGACGGCGATCAGAAACGGCGTCCCCCAGCCCGGCGAAGCCTGAATCGATTCGAAGGCCGCCTTGGGGGCGACGATTGTATCCCACACCGTCTTGAGGCCATTGGCCTTCGGCGTCGGGCTCTCCACTGCCATACCGGCACCTCTTCTTTCGTACGAAAAGAATCTTTGCGGTGCTACCGACAGGTGATAGTCCGCAGTCGGTTGCTTTGTTTCAAAACGGCGAGCAGAGTGCCTTGGTCGGGGGCGGGCGCGGGCGTGTTCTGGGCCAAGTATTCATCAATCGACATGCGGTGCTCGATGACGGCCTGCGCCGCCGCGAGCCGTCGCCGGCGAGCCCGGAGCATCTCGAGTTGCAGGAGTATCCTTATGCGCCGAAGCGCGTGCGGGGAGTAGAGCGCGGCGAGGTTCCGCGGGCAGACCGGCACGGGCGGCGGGGTCGCCGCGGGCAGCAGAAGGAGCGCGAGCGAGGTCATCACGGCCTTGGCGAGGTATCGAGCGAACATACAGCCTCCGGGAAGTCCCTTTCCCGCGACCGATTAGAAACAGCAAGAACTGCTTTGAATCCCGATACACTCGTTGTCCCGGCGCCGCCGGATGGTTCCTACGTTCGCATCGTGCCGCTCGGCGGCTGCGGCGAAATCGGCCGGAACATGACCGTGATCGAAACCAACGACGATCTGGTCATCGTCGACTGCGGCCTCATGTTCCCCGACGATGAAATGTTCGGCGTCGACGTCGTCATCAACGACTTCACGTACGTGCGTGAGCGCCGCCACAAGCTGCGCGCGCTGCTCGTGACCCACGGCCACGAAGATCACATCGGCGGCATCCCGTACTTCGTCAAGGAGTTTCAGGACGTTCCGGTCGTCGGCACGGCGCTCTCGATCGCGCTCATCAAGGCCAAATCGCGCGAGCACAAGTTCGGCAACATCGACTTCGTGACGATCGCCCCCGGCGACCGCGTCAAGCACGGCTCGATCGAGACCGAGTTCGTCCACATCAACCACTCGGTGGCGGGCGCGTGCTCGCTCGCGCTGCGGACGCCGGTCGGGATCATCTTCCACACCGGCGACTTCAAGTTCGACCAGACGCCGATCGACGGCAAACCGGCGGACTTTGCGCGCATCGCGCGCATCGGCGACGAAGGCGTGCTCTGCATGCTCTCCGATTCTACGAACGCCGAACGACCGGGACACACGCTCTCCGAGCGGATCGTCGGGGAAGCCTTCACCGCGATCTTCCAGCGCGCCAAGGGCCGCATCGTGGTTGCGTCGTTCGCCTCGAACGTGCCGCGCATCCAGCAGGCGATCGACCACGCGGTGCAGTTCGGCCGCAAGGTGGCGTTCCTCGGGCGCTCGATGCAGAACGTCGTCCACTTCGCCTCGGAGCTCGGCCACCTCAAGATCCCGCCCGAGACGGTCATCAAGATCGAAGACGTGGAAGCGTATCCGCCCGAGCGAGTCTGCGTGGTCACGACCGGCTCGCAGGGCGAGCCGATGAGCAGCCTCACCCGCATGTCGGTGCGCGATCACAAGAAGTTCCGCATCGTTCCGGGCGACACGGTCGTCATTTCGGCAACGCCGATCCCCGGCAACGAGAAGAGCGTCTACAAGACGATCAACAACCTGTGCAAGCTCGGCGCCACGGTCATCCACGGAACCGACGGCCGTTCGCACGTCTCCGGCCACGCCTCGCAAGAAGAGCTCTTGCTGATGCTCAACCTCGTGCGTCCGGAGTTCTTCGTGCCCGTCCACGGCGAGTTTCGCATGCTGATGCAGCACGGGCGCCTCGCCACTCAAACCGGCGTGGAGAACAGCAACGTCTTCGTCGTCGAGAACGGCGACGTGCTCGAGTTCACCGACGAATACGCCGACAAGGTGGGCAAGACGTACGGCGGCAACGTGTTCGTCGACGGATCGGGCGTCGGCGACGTCGGCGAGGCGGTGCTGCGCGACCGCAAGGCGCTCTCGAACGACGGTATCGTCGTGGTGGTCGTCACGATCGACGCGGAAGAAGCGCGCATCATCGGCGAACCGGACTTGGTCTCCAAGGGCGTGTTCTACATTCCCGAATCCGGCGATCTCATGGACGGGCTGCGCGCCGAGCTCAAGGAGGCGATCGCCGAGGTCTCGGTCGAGGCGATCCGCGACGTGAATACCGTGAAAGAGCACATTCGCAACCGCCTCTCGCGCGCGATCTTCGGCCGCACGAAGCGCCGGCCGATCGTCGTTCCCGTGGTGATGGAGGTCTAGCTCCTGCTCACGATCGTCCTCAGTCTGGCATCGGCGGCGCTTTACGGCGCCGCCGATTTCGTCGGCGGGATCGCGTCGAAACGCGCCGCCGCGCTCGGGGTTGCGCTGCTCTCGCAGGTCTCCGGGCTCGCGGCGCTGCTCTGCATCCTGCCGTTTCTGCACGCGCGGGCGCTGCCGGCGGATTACGAGTGGGGCGCGCTGGCCGGTCTATGCGGCGGGCTGGGCATCGCGCTGCTCTATCACGCGCTCTCGATCGGAAAGATGGGCGTCGTCTCGCCGGTGACCGCGGTGATCGCGGCGGTGACGCCGGTGTGCATCGGGATCGCGCGCGGCGAGCATCTCGGGCTCGGTCAGACGGTGGGCGTTGGGCTCGCGATCGTGGCGATCGCACTGATCTCGTTCTCGCTCGAAGAGAACGGCGTGCGCGAGTTCTCGACCCGCGGGCTGCGCGAAGCGGTGCTCTCCGGCGTGCTGATCGGCGGCTTCCTCGTATTCATCGCTCAGACGCGGCCGGAAGCCGGCTTGCAGAGCCTGGTGGGCGCGCGCGCGGGCTCGATCCTGGTGCTCTGCGCGCTCGCGCTCGGGATGCGCGTGCGGGTCGTTCCGGGTGAGCGCCGCGTCCTGGCGCTCGTCCTCGGCGCCGGGGTGGTGGACATGGCGGCGAACGCGTTGTACCTGCTCGCAACGTACAGCGGCTACCTTTCGGTAGCCGCTGTCCTATCGTCGCTGTATCCGGCAAGCACCGTGTTTCTCGCTCGGTTCGTGCTGCACGAGCGCCTCGCGCTCTCGCAGAAGTTCGGCGTCGTGCTCGCGCTCGCGGGCGTGACGCTGATCGCCTGGCGCTAAGAGCTGCGAATCTTCGAGAGCTGGATCGCGTGCGTGAAGCGGGCGATCTCTTCCCGCTGGTAGCCGTCGATTTCGAGGAACGCGACGCCGTAGACTTCACGGTCGCGCACCGGCTGGAAGCGGGTGACGACGCGCCCGCGAATCGCCATCTCGGTGAACGGGCGGCGCATGTCGGGGCGGCTCGTGATCTTGCGCGGCGTCGGCTGCGAGAGGTCGAGCACGGCCGTCTCTTCCGGGTACACGTCGAGCACGCTGTTCGGAAGCGTGAGGCGCATGTCGAGCATCGTGCCGATCGCGATCATCTCCGAGCAGTTCATGCGGATGCCGGTGCTTGAGATGTCGCCGACGCGGCCTTCGCTCCACTCATCGCCGTCGCGGTGGAACTTCACCGGGAAGGCCGTGAGCGCGCGGTAGCTGCCGCGGCGTTCGCGGTCCGTGGTCGGGACGGCGTCGATCGCCTTTTGAATCGAGCGCGAGGCGGCGGCGCGGCGTTCGAGTTCGCGGACGTGGCGGGCGAGGGCATCGAGCTGCGCGTCGGCCATGTTATCGAACACGACGTGGTATTCGAAGCGGGCGCCGGACGGAGCGTTGCGACGGGCTTCCACGCGGGCGCTGATCGTGAGCGGCGTGCCGCTGCCGATGCCCAGATCGAACTCGATCTCGGTGGCGCGTTCCATCAGCACCAGCGAGCGGATGCGCGCGCCGTGCCCGGTGATGTCCATCAGGGTCCCGTAGACCGGGGCCGGCAGGCGCCGGACGCTCATGACGATCGGCATCTCGAGCGAGTGCGCGTGCTGGCGATCGTGCGAGCGGTGATGCTGGGCGGGCGCAGCCGTAGCAACGACCGGTGCGGTCGTCCCCGTGTTGGCAGCCTTCTTGGGAATCCAGCTCATAGTAGCGTCCTTCCGTAGTTCCGTGGTTACTCGGTGCGCAGCTTGTGAAGCTGCACGGCGTGGGTAAAGCGCGCGATTTCCTCGCGCTGGTAGCCGTCGATGTCGGTGAATTGCACGCCGTACACTTCCCGCCCGCGGGTCGGAGCGAAGCGCGAGACCACGCGCCCGTGTACGATCATCTCTTCGAATGCCCGGCGGTTATCCGGGATCTTGACCTTGCGGGGCCCGAAGGGCGTGATTTCCGTGCGTTCCTCGGCTCGCGGGTAGACGTCGAGGTAGGAGTTGGGAAGCGTGAAGCGGAGCTCGACGAGCGTTCCCATCACGATGGTCTCCTGGCAGATCAGGCGCAGGCCGCCGGTCGAGACGTCGTTGGCCTCGGCCAGGGAGCTGATCTTTCCGGGCAGCCGGTAGCGCACGGGGAAGCCGACCATCGTGCGGACGCTGCCGCGACGTTGCTTGGCCGCCTTGGGTGCCGGCTTGGGCGGAACCGCCCGCGATTCGGAGCGGGAGAGGGCCTCGCGCCGCTGCATCTCGAGGATCTCGCGGGCGAGCTGGCCGCGCTCGGTGGCCGTCATCCGGCTGAAATTCAGGCCGTATTCGTAGCCGCCGCCGTGCGGCGGGGTGGCCCGCGTGACGATCCGCCCCTTGAGGAGGAAGGCCGGGGCGCCCGGGCGCTTGAGTTCGAAGTTCACGTCGCGGTCGCGGTCGATCAAGATCAGCGAGCGCAGGCGGCAGCCCGTCTCGGAGATGTTGATGAGCGTCCCGTAGACGGGAGCCGGCAGCCCGTTCACCTCGATGGCGATCGGGAGTTCGATCGATTGGCGATAGAAACGCCGCTGATTGCCGCTCTCAAACCCTTGAGTAGCGGACCGATTTGAACCGAACATCCTATAGTTAAAATCGGTACAGTTGGAACGGCGCCTTAACCGCCGGGGTGTCGCGCATGGTTCTTAGGTCCCCGTTTGATGGAAAGTTTACACTCCGGCGGGGAAGGTCGACCCTACAGGGTCGACCAGACGTCGAGCTTCCGCCGGACCCCCTCCAACACCGCATCGGTAAACTCGGTTGTCGTGGCGTGGCCGCCCAGATCGGCCGTGGCGGTTCCGCCATGCACAGCTTCGAGCGCGGCTTCGTAAATCGCGCGCGAGGCATTCGCGGCGCGCGGATCCTTCACGTACGAGAGCACGGCCCCCGCGGCGAGAATCATTGCGAGCGGGTTGGCGACGTTCTTTCCGAACAGACGCGGGGCGGTGCCGTGCGGCGCTTCCGCCATCACGACGTTGGGGCGCAGGTTTTCGTCGAACGAGAGCAAGATCGACTCGGCGCCGGCAATCGATCCGAAGAGTTGCATCACGAAATCGGAGAGGCAGTCGCCGTCGCGATTGAGCGAGGGGATCACGAGCGGATCGTCTCCCGCGCTCGAGAGGAGCAGCGCGTACGTTGCGTCGATGAGTTGCGGCTCGTACGGCACGTTCGGATGGCGCGCGGCGGCGGCGTCCATCTCTTCCTTGAGCATGCCTTCGTACACCGGACTGACCGTGTATTTCGGGCCGCCGAAGACGCGCGCGTTCATCTTCTGCGCGTGCAGGAACGCGTACTCCGAAACGTAGCGGCAGACGCTGCGATCGATCGCTTCGGTGCGGTACGCGACTTCGTTCATGCCTTCGCCTTCGCGCCATTCCTTCGCGCCGTACGCGTCGCCGACGGCCATGCGAACGACCGAGATCGGCGCGTGGATGCCGCCGACCGGACGCACCTTCGGCAGCTTCCGGCCGGTACGCACGATCACTTTGCCGTCGATCTCCTTGCGCAGGATCGCGTTGGGCGAACCGACGTCGCCTTGCTGTTCGGGCGTGATCGTTGCGGCTTTGAGGCCGAGTTTGTGCGTACGCATCGCCGCTGCGGCTTCGTGTACGACCGCGTTCGCGGTGATGCGGCGGTTTTCGAGCGAAAGGTCGTAGTGCTCGAACGCAAGCTCGATGTCGATCACCGACCGGTCGAGTACGCGCAGCGCTTCGACGAGCAATTCTTGTCCGGTTTGGTCGCCTTCGAGGACGACGATGGTGGGCGTTGGCAAATGAACTCCTCAGTTGGAAAACGAAACGATCTGACTCATGGCACGCGTACGCCGTAAGGCGAGTGCGAGAAAGCTCAATCTCGAGATCGTAGGGATCGCCGCGATTGGTCTCGCGATCTTGTTAGGGATAGCCCTCGCGGTTCCGGACCACGCCGGCAACATCGGCCGCGCGACGGCGGGCGGGTTGCGCCACCTCTTTGGCGCGGGCGCTCCGCTTTTCCCGGTACTTGTGGCCCTGCTCGGCGGGATCGTCTTCCTCGAAATCAACGTGCCGCGCATGATCGGCTTCCTCGGCACCTCCGCGCTCGCGTACTTCCTCATCATCGAGGGCGCCTTCGGCTCGGGCGGGCAGCGGTCGGGCGGCCTCGTGGGCGGCACGATTTGGTGGGCGCTTGCGAGTTTGGTCGGAGCGGTGGGCGCGTGGATCGTGCTGGTGCTCGCCGCGCTCACGCTCACGCTCTACCTCACGCAGGTGAGCTTGAAGAAGGTGATCGGCTGGGTGGTGCTCCAGGTCTCGAAGCTGCGACCGCCCGAGCTGCCCAAGGTCAGCCTCTCGCTCGGCGAAGGACACACGAATTGGCGCGAGGCGTTTGCGCTTCCCAAGGGCGAGCCCAAGGAGCGGCCGGCGAAAAAACCGGCCGCCTTCGACGTCGAGGTTGCCGAGGCCGACGAAGACGACGAGCGCTACGACGACGATGCTGCCGAGGAGCCCGCGCGCCCGGCGATCGTAGCGATGCCCGTCCCGGTGCGGCCGATAGCGCCCCCGGCTGCGCCGCAGCCCGCGGTGGTGGGCGAATACGAACCGGCCGACCCGGCCGGGGCCAAGGTCTACCGACTGCCCGATCTCGCGCTCTTCGATCCGCCGCAGGCGCAGATTGCCGATGATTCCAACCGCGCGCACGTGCTCGAAGACACGCTCGCCAGCTTCGGGGTGAGCGCGAAGGTCACGCACATCGAGCGCGGCCCGTCGATCACGCGCTACGAACTCAAACCCGATCGCGGCGTAAAGATCTCGAAGATCGCCTCGCTCTCGGACGATCTCGCGCTCGCGCTCGCGGCCACGAGCGTGCGCATCGAAGCGCCGATCCCCGGCAAGTCGGCGGTCGGTATCGAAGTACCCAACGCATCGGTTTCGATCGTCGCGATCCGCGAGATCCTCGATGCGCTGCCCAACCGCGGCACGATTCCGCCGCTCTGGATGGCGCTCGGCAAGGACATCACCGGCCGCCCGGTGTTCGGCGATCTCGGCAAGATGCCGCACTTGCTCGTGGCCGGTGCGACCGGGTCGGGCAAGTCCGTCTGCTTGAACACGATCATCGCCTCGCTGCTCGTCTCCGCGACGCCCGATCAGGTGCAGATGTTGATGATCGACCCCAAGCGGGTCGAACTCACCGTGTACAACGGCATTCCACACCTGATCAAAGAGGTGATTACCGACGCGCGCATGGCGGCGGGCGCGCTCTTCGAAATGACCAAAGAGATGGACGCGCGCTACGAGCGCTTCGCTAAAGCGAGCGTGCGCAAGATCGAAGAGTACAACGCGAAGTTCCCGGAAGAGAAGCTGCCGTACGTCGTGATCATCATCGACGAACTCGCCGATCTGATGCTCGTGGCGCCGGCGAAGGTCGAGACGACGATCATGCGGCTCGCGCAACTCGCGCGCGCGACCGGCATCCACCTCGTCGTTGCGACGCAGCGTCCGTCGGTCGACGTGATCACGGGCCTCATCAAGGCCAACATTCCCTCGCGCATCGCGTTTGCGGTGAGCTCGCAGGTCGACTCGCGTACGATCCTCGATATGGCCGGGGCCGTGCGTCTGCTCGGCCGCGGCGACATGCTGTACCTGCCGATCGACGCGCCCAAGCCGATTCGCGCGCAGGGCGCGCTCATCACCGGCAACGAGGTTTCGCGTCTGGTCGATTTCTGGGCGAAGCAAGGGCGGCCTGAGAACCTGCTCGACGTCGAGGTGGCGCCGATCTCCGACGACGACGGCGGCAAAAAAGATGCCGACCCGCTCTGCTATGACGCGGCAAAGTTCATCATCGAAACCAACTACGCATCGACCGCGCAGTTGCAGTCGCAGTTTTCGATCGGCCATCCGCGCGCGGTGCGCCTGATGAAGCAGCTCGAAGAGTTTAAGGTCGTCGGACCGCACGAAGGCACGAAACCCCGCAAGATCATCATCGGTCTGGCCGAGTTGGAAGTGCTGGCGCCGCGCCTGGGCAAATCCGACGACGGGCAACAGGAGCTGTTCTAAACGTGCGCTCGATCTTCGTCGCGGGTGCCGCGGTTGCGCTCGTGCTGTTTTTCTTGCTCGGTCGCGCGGCCGGGCACGATGCCGATCCCGCTTGGCTGATGGCCCTCGTCGCGCCGCTCGTCGGCGACGCAACGCCGCTCGCGATTGCGTTCACCGCGTCGTGTTATGCTTACGTGCTCGCGCCGCTATGCATCGTACTGCTGGTCGCTGCGTGGCGCGTGCCGGCGTGGCGGTGGCGCGCGGTGTTGCTCGTCGTCGCGTTACTGCTTGCATGGCAGGGCGCCGATCTTTTCCAGCACCTGTTTGCCCGGCCACGCCGCTTGGATTGGGTATGGAAGCACGAGACCGCGTTCTCCTATCCGAGCTCGCACGCGGCGATCGCAACCGCCGTCTACCTCACCCTTGCGGTCCTGATCGCCCGGTCGGCGCTGCGTTACAAAGCGGCGGCCTGCACGGCGCTCGTCTTGCTCTGGGCAGGTATTCTCTGGTCGCGCCTGGCCCTGGGCGCCCATTATCCGACCGATTTGCTCGGCGGGATCCTCTGGGGCACGGCCGTGGTGCTGGCGCTGGCGGCGGCCGCCCCGATAAACGTCTTTGAACCCCTCGCGGGCCGCCGATAGTCTGTAGAGAATATGGAAACGATGGATCCGGTTCTACGCGACATCGAGGCCAAAGTCGACGCAGGCGTCTCGCTCTCGTTCGAGGATGGGCTTGCCCTCTACCGCACGCACGACATCCACGCGCTCGGGCGCATGGCGCGCAAGCAGAAGGAGCGCAAGAGCGGCAAAAAGGTCTTTTACGTCCTCAATCGCTACATCAACTCGACCAACGTCTGCTATGCGAACTGCAAGTTCTGCTCGTTTGCCGCGGATGAGTTCAAGGAGCCCGATCGCGTCTTCCGCATGACCGCCGATCAGGTCTTCGCCAAGGCGATGGAGACGGGCACGAACTTCAACCAGATCCACATCGTCGGCGGGCACGATCCGCGCCAGCTCTCGCTTGATTACTGGCTCCCGCTGATGCGCCGATTCAAAGAGGCGCTGCCGCACGTGCAGCTCTCGCTCTTCACCGCGGCCGAGATCGAGTACATGGCCAAGCGCCATCGCATGAGTTTCCCCGATATCGTTCGCACCCTCAAAGAGGCGGGTCTCGACAACGTGAACGGGGGTGCGGCGGAGATTCTCGGCGAGCCGACCCGCTCGAAGATCTGCGCGAACAAGGTCTCGGGCGAGAACTGGCTCGAGATTCACGAAGAGCTCCACCGCCAGGGCGTGGCTTCGAATGCCACGATGCTGTACGGTCACATCGAATCGCTCGAAGACCGCGTCGATCACCTGATGAGGCTGCGCGAGTCGCAGCGCAAGTCGCCGGGCTTCAACGCGTTCATTCCGCTCGCGTACCACCCCGACGGCAACGAGCTCTCGGACTGCGGCTGGACGTCTGGGCTCGACGACCTCAAGACCTTCGCCGTCGCGCGGCTGATGCTCGACAACTTCGATCACATCAAGGCCTACTGGATGATCCAAGGCTTGAAGATCTGTCAGGTGGCGCTGCAGTACGGCGCCGACGACATGGACGGCACGCACGGCTCGACCGACGAAGAGATGATCTATCACGCCGCCGGCACGCAGTCGGGGCAGTACGTCGACGACCGCGAGTTCCGCCGCTTGATCGAAGACGCCGGCTACATTCCGGTGCGCCGCAACTCGACCTACGACGAGTTTCCCCACGACTGGACCCCGCCGGCACCCGAGAAGCATCTGGTGAACGCGTAAGATGCTTCGTTGCGGGCGCATCGTCTATACGAACGATCTGCCGATCTATGCGGCGTTCGATGAAGGCGTGATCGGGTATCCGGGCACGCTGCATGCCGATGTTCCCGCGCGCCTCAACGCCATGCTCACTGCGGGCGAACTCGACTTGAGCCCGATCTCGGCCTTCCATTGGGCCAAACACGCCGACGAACTCGTGCTGCTGCCCGATCTGTGCATCGGTGCGCGCGACGAAGTGGTGTCGGTCGTGCTCGTGTCGCGCACGCCGCCCGCGCTGCTCGACGGAGCGCCGATCGCGCTCACCGGCGAGTCGGCGACCGGCCGAAATCTGCTGCGCGTGGTGCTCGAACGCCGCTACGGCGTACGGCCGGAGTACGTGGAATCAAGCGATCCGCTCGGCACGGCGTCGGGCGGTCAGCCCGCGTTGCTCATCGGCGACGCCGCGATCGATGCGCTCGAGCGCTTCCCGCGCGAGATCGTGTACGACCTCGGCAAGCTGTGGCACGAGTGGATGGGTCAGCAGACGGTATTCGCCGTGTGGGCGGCGCGCCGCGATGCGTACGAACGCGCGCCCGAGGCGGTGCGCGAGTGCATGCACGCGCTCACCGATGCTTACACCTGGTCGCGTTCGCACATGGACGTGGTGATCGCGCGCGCGCAGGCCGTGCGCCCGCGCCGCGCCGGCTTCTACGAAACCTATTACGGCAAGCTCAACTTTACGTTCCACTCGGCGGCCCAATCGGGGCTGCAAGCGTACCTGCGCGAACTGCACGCGCTCGGCGCGCTCGCCTCGCTGCCGTCGTCGCTTCCGGAGGTCATCGGTGTCGTCTCTCGCTAGCCTGCTCGACCGCGCCGCTGCCGGCGGACGCTTGAGCTTCGACGAAGGCGTGCGCCTGTATCGCGAAGCCGATCTCCACGATCTCGGCGCCGCCGCGCACGCGCGCCGCATGCAGCTCTATCCGACGAGCGACGTCACCTACGTCATCGATACGACGATCGACTACACGAACGTCTGCAACGTCCACTGCACGTTCTGCGCCTTCTTCGTGCCCGAAGGACACAAAGGCGGGCGCACGCTCGACCACGACGCGGTGATCGCGCGCGTGAAGAAGGCGGCCGATCTGGGCGCCACGCAGATCATGATTCAGGGCGGCGTGAACCCGGAGCTGCCGCTCGCGTGGTTTGAAGAGCTCTTCAGCCGCGTCCGGGCCCGGTTTCCGCGCGTTGACATCCATTCGCTCAGCGTGTCGGAAGTGACGGGCCTAGCGAAGATCGAGAACCTCACGCCGCGCCAGGTACTCGAACGCCTGCAGGCGGCGGGGCTCAAGTCGCTGCCCGGCGCCGGTGCCGAGATTCTCGTCGAACGCGTGCGCAAACGCATCTCGGCGCGCAAGGTGACGCCCGAAGAGTGGCTCGACGTGATGCGCCAAGCGCATCATCTGGGCATGAAGACCACCGCGACGATGATGTACGGCTCGATCGAAACCGACGAGGAACGCATCGAGCACATGCGCGTGCTGCGCGACCTGCAGGATGAGACGGGCGGCTTCACGGCGTTCATTCCGTGGTTCTACGTGCCGTTCAAGACGCCGCTGCGCGGAAAGGAAGCGACCGCACTGGAATACCTGCGGGTGCTCGCCGTCTCGCGCCTGTTTCTCGATAACTTCCCGCATCTGCAGGCCTCGTGGCTCACGCCCGGCCTCAAGCTCGGCCAGCTCGCGCTTTTCTACGGCTGCGACGATATGGGCGGCGTGATCATCGAAGACCGCGTGGTGCGCGACGCCGGCGCCAACAACGACGCAACGCGCCGCGATCTGGAAGAGGCGATCATCAAGGCCGGCTTCCGTCCGGTCATCCGCGATACGTACTGGAACGTGCGCGGCGATATGGCGCTCGCTACGGCGTAGCGCGAACGCGCCGTTAGCCTCCTCCGGCAAAGATTCGCACATCGAGGAAGCCGTTAGCCGCTTGACGTAAGCGTGCCCCTCTGCAGCGATTACTTTGACGCTTTGAAGCAGGGTGTAGTGCGACGTCTTGACGCTGGATCGCCGAAATCCATGAGGGTCGTCGCCCGCCTTGGAAGCACGACGCCGGGTGTTATCGAGTCGAGCGATCGATGATATACTGGCCAGCCGTTTTTGTTGGGCTCTTTTTCATATCGCTGGGGCAGTTTTATCAGCGTTTACCAAGAATTGCGGTGAAAATATTTCCCCGCTCGTGGAGTTGGTGGAGAAATAGCCCGCTGTCTTTCTTGTTAGCGCAACAGGATGCTGCTGACTCCGATGCCTCCCTCGGCGAAATTAGGTTGTATGGCCTTTTCGCTACGGTCTCCGGGCTGCTGCTCTTATCGACGTGGCTAGCCGCAGTGCTCGCTCGAGTATTTGACAGTCAGTTCTCGAGCCATCTTGCGACGCTTTCGTCTGATCGGTCGACTTTTGGGCCTATCCTTTTCGTTCTGTTGCCGGCGACATTGGCGCTCGGCTACGCGGTAGAAGCGCGATCCTCATCGGCATGGCTGAAGGCGATGCCGCCAATCATTTACGGTACCGGGCTGGCGTTAGCACTTTCAGGAATTCGCTTGATCGTATTGCACGCGCCGCCCCTGGGTATAGTCACAAACACGTTGTTTGCTGCAGCAGCGGCGTTCTTGTCGATTTTTGCGGTCTTGCGAAAGAATATTCGATGCGCTCAACTGTTTGGATTGTTCGCAGTCTCGACAATCGCGCTTTCCGTCGCTACATGGCTTGGGCCGCGATTCTATGATGAGATCTATATCCTGGTTGCCGTCCTTACTATGCTCGGGTTGGTTGCCCTAAAATCTCGTTGGCCGCGGTCGGTTCCAGAGTGAGTCTTATTGTAACGATGAGAAAAGCAGCGTTTTTCCTGTTTGTTTGAAGTTTCGACGATTACGCGATCTCTCTGATGGTAGCGGCTCCGAGCACCTCTTCACCCTGCGGGTCGAAGAGCGCCGCGAGTTGGCCGGGCGTTACGGCGCGTTGCGGCGTCTCGAAAGCGAGCGAGAGCGTTCCGTCGTCGCGCAGCGTGGCGATCGCGGGGGAGGGCGTCGAGCGGTAGCGGATCATCGCCAGCACGCGTACCGGACTCGTGAAGCGTTCGGGGCGGATGAGGTTGACCTCGTCGGCGATGAGCGTTGAGGCGAGCAGTTCGTCTTCTCTACCGATCACGATCGTATTCGTTTCGGCGATGATGCGGGTGACGTAGCGCGCGCCGTCGTTCGACGCCGGCAGTTTCGCGCGCTGGCCGATCGTGTAGTTTGCAATGCCGGTGTGCATGCCGATCGCGTTCCCGCTCGCGGTGAGAATCGCGCCCTCCTGGTTGATGCCGGGCCGCACGCGCTCGAGCACCTCGCGATAGTCTCCGCCTTCCACGAAGCAGATGTCTTGCGATTCGGTCTTGTCGTGTACGGGGAGGCCCATGCGTTTGGCGTGCTCGCGCGTCGTTGCCTTGTCGAACGCTCCGAGCGGCAGCAGCAAGCGCGAGAGTTGCTCGCGGGTGAGTTGCGCGAGCGCGTAGCTCTGGTCTTTCGCGCTCTGCGTGCGAAAGAGATGCGGACCGTCGTCGCGATGGTCGATCCGCGCGTAGTGGCCGGTTGCGATGAAGCGCGCATCGAGCCGGTCGGCGTAACTGGCGAGCGTGCCGAGCTTCACGAAGTTGTTGCACGAGACGCACGGATTTGGCGTGCGCCCGGCCGCGTAGTCGTCGGCGAAGCGCTCGATCACGCTGCGGCGGAACGCCTCCTCGAAATTGAGCACGTAGTGCGGGATGCCGAGGATCGCCGCGCTGCGGCGCGCGTCGTCAAAGTCGTCGATGCCGCAGCAGCTCTTGGCGTGCGGCGCCCGCGTCGGCGCGTACATTTTCATCGTCACGCCGACGACGTCGTACCCCGCCTCAACGAGCAGCCCGGCGGCCACCGCGGAATCCACGCCGCCGCTCATTGCGGCGACGACCCGTACCTTTTCAGTCATCGCTGTTGCACAGGATAACAGGGACCAGAGCCTAACTCAAAGCCCCAAATGTCTGCCCTTGGGGAGCGGTTTCGCGCCGCACGCGAGGCTCGCGGCCTGTCCCTATCCGACGTTTCGGAGCAGATCCGGATTCGCTCGGTGTACCTGGCCGCGATTGAGGACGAAAACTGGAGCGCGATCGGCGCCCCGGTCTACGTTCGCGGCTTCTTGCGAACGTACGCTCGCTTTCTTGGGATCGATCCGGAAGAGGCGGTCAGCCAATTCGCCGGCTCCGCCCCCGATCTGCCGGCCGCCCCGTCGGCCGAACCGGCCGCCGCGCCCACGTATGCGAGCGAGCAGCGCGCCGCCGGGCGTAGCCTCGCGCCGCTGATCTGGATCGCCGCTCTGGTCGCCGTCATCCTCATTGCGTTCGTCTTCTACAACGAGCTGACGATGCAGCAGCGCCACACGGCAGACGCGCTTCCTTCTAATGCCTCGACTACCGCCCCGAGCTCGGCCCCGTCGGCCGCCGCCACCGAGGTCGCGGCCGTCTCCCCTGCGGCAACCGACTCTCCGCAGTCATCGAGCTCCCCCACAGCCTCGGGCTCCCCGGGCGCGTCGGGCTCCCCGGGCGCGAGCCCCTCGCCTTCGGCAAGCAGCTCGCCGGCCGCCACGGGCGACGCGATCGAGCTGCGTTTTAGCGCCCCCTCCTGGATTAGGGTCACGGTTGACGGCAATGTTAGCATGGAGGGTACGTTTCCGGCGGGCACCGACCGGTCGTTCCACGGGAAGATCGCCCGGCTGCGCGTCGGCAACGCGGGCGGCGTAGCGATCACCGTCGGCGGCAAGAGCGTCGGGACGCTCGGCAAAGCCGGCGAGGTCGTTGAGCGCACCTTTACCCTTTAAGGAAGCGTCACAACAACTACGTCAACGGAGTTCCACATGGCGAGCGAAGCATCGTTCGATATCGTGTCGCGCGTCGACCAGCAAGAGCTGGACAACGCCCTCAATCAGACCCGGCGCGAGATCGAAAACCGTTTCGACTTCAAGAATTCGAAGACGTCGATCGAGAGCGACGGGAAGAAGATCACCATCGTGACCGACGACGAGCTCAAGATGCGCAACGTCATCGACGTGCTGCAGGGCAAAGCCGTCAAGCGCGGCATCGACATCAAGGCCTTGGACATGGGCTCGCTCGACGCCGCGGCGCTGGGTTCGGTTCGTCAGGTGATCACGCTGCGCAACGGCATTCCCAAAGACAAGAGCAAGCCGCTCATGGAGCGCATCAAGGGACTCAAGCTCAAGGTCAACGCGCAGTATCAAGACGAGCAGATCCGCGTCACCGGCAAGAGCCGCGACGACCTGCAGAAAGTCATTGCCGACTTGAAGGCGATGGATTACGAACTCCCGCTCCAGTTCACGAATTTTCGCTAAGATGCCGAGCGTTTCGTTCGTCAGCCTCGGCTGCGCCAAGAACCTCGTCGATACCGAGGTGATGATCGCCAAACTCGGCGCCGCCGGCTATGAACTCGTGGCCGATTCCGAGGGCGCCGACACCGTCGTCATCAATACGTGTGCGTTCATCGATCCGGCCAAGGCCGAGTCGACCGACGTGATCCTCGAACACGCGCAGCGCAAGGCCAAAGGCCAGCAGCTCGTGGTGGCCGGCTGTCTCGCGCAGCGGTACGGCGAGCAGTTGCAGTCACTCATCCCCGAGATCGACGGCGTCGTCGGCACGGGTGCCTATGCGGGCATCGTCGATCTGCTCGACGACGTGCAGGCCGGCCGCAAACCGATCCGCCTCGACTTCGAAGCCGAACCAGAACACGATTTTCTGCCGCGCCTGATTACCACACCGCGCGCAACCGCATATCTCAAAGTTGCCGAGGGCTGCGATCACCCGTGTACGTTCTGCATCATTCCGAAGCTGCGCGGTAACTTCCGCAGCCGCAGCGAGGAGTCGATCCTCAAAGAAGCGCGCGCGCTCGCCGCGAGCGGCACCAAGGAGCTGATCCTCATCGCGCAAGACACCTCGATGTACGGTCGCGATCGCGGCGCGCGTCGCGGCGGCCTCGCGCAACTCCTCGAACAGCTCGACGAGGTCGAGGGCCTCGAATGGATCCGGCTGCTGTACCTCTATCCGGCGACGGTCGATCGCGAGCTGATCGACGCGATGGCGCGCTTGCCCAAGGTCTGCAAGTACATGGACATGCCGCTCCAGCACGCGCACCCCGACGTGCTGCGCGCGATGCTGCGGCCGAGTAACGGCGAGCGCTATCTGGAAATTATCAACGACTTCCGCGAGCGTATTCCGGGAATCACCATGCGCTCGACGTTCATCGTCGGCTTCCCAGGCGAAACCGAGGAACACGTGCGATACCTGGAAGAGTGGATCGAACGCGCCGAGCTCGATCGGGTCGGCTTCTTCGAATATAGCTCCGAAGAAGGCACCCCGGGCGCGGAGCTGGGCGGCAAAGTGCCGGCCCGCGAGCGCCGCAAGCGCCTCATCCGCCTGCGCGAAGCGCAGCGCGTGGCGTCGGAGCGCGCGCGCAGCAAGCGTTTGGGCTCGACCGTTCGCGTGCTCGCCGAAGAGCGGCGCCGGTTGCGGAAATCGGATCCGTTTCGTGCCGCGCTCGGGAACGCCGAGGCGTGGTTCGGACGTTCGGAGGGGGAAGCTCCCGGCGTCGACGGCGGCATCTACTTCACCGGTGATGCGGAGCCCGGCGATTTCGTGAACGTCACCCTCGACGGGCACGGCCCGTTTGATTTCTACGGGCGCATCGCCGCGGGCGCGGTTGTAACGGAGGAACCACTCGTTCTTGGGTAAGCACATCGAAGACACGCCACCCGTTCGCCGTCCGCCGCTTTGGCTTCGCCGCACGCTCTTGGTCGCCGGGTTCGTCTTGATCGCCGGCGGTTCGGTGCTGGCGGGCTTCTCGATCGTCAAACACGAGAGCCCTGCGCAGGTCATCGCGCAGACGTTCATCCCTTCGCCGCAAGAGGTGTTCGGCAAGACGAACCTGCTGGTGCTGCTGGAAGGGCTCGACTACGACTACACGGCCAACGACGTCGAGTTCTCGAAGAGCTCGCGCAGCGATGTCATTAAGGTCGTCAACGTCGATCTGGTCAACAAGAAGGTGTACGTCCTCGACGTCCCGCGCGACATGGTCGCCACGCTGCCCGACGGGCGCAAGCGCAAGATCAATCAAGCGCAGTCCGACGGCGGCGAAAAAGAAGCAGCGCAGGTGATCTCGCAGTTTCTCGGGGTGCCCGGTTTCGACCGCTACGCGCTGCTGCGCATCGACGCCACCAAGGACATCATCAACGCGATCGGCGGCGTCGACGTCTACGTCAAGACCTCCGACTGTCTGCGCTATAACACCGGCTGCACCGGCGGCCGCATCGACTACGACGACTCGTGGGGCCATCTGCATACGCACCTGACCGAAGGGATGCAGCATCTGGACGGCGAGAAGGCCGTGGGCTACGGCCGCTTCCGTCACGACTGGTGCAGCGACCCATGCCGCATCATGCGCCAGGATCAGGTGATCAGCGCGGTGATCGACAAGCTCAAGGGCGATAAGCTCAACACGCTGCTCTCGGCGGGGAGCCTGCTCAAAGTCGTGCGCAAGGACGTCGAGACCGACTTCAACGACAACGAGCTGGCCTCGCTGGCCGCGTACTTCAGCGGCATCACCACCAAAGACGTGACGTTCAAGGAGCTGCCGTACACCGGCGACGTCGACATGCCGGACGGCGACGATCTTCTCGTCGATGAAACCGCCAAGGCGCAGCTCGTGCAAGACCTGTTGATCGCGCCGCCGACGCCCGAAGTCACGCCCGACGCAAACGCGCTCGCCGCGATCGCGCCGTCGTCGCTGCGCGTCGACGTCGAAAACGCGAGCGGTGTGAGCGGCGCCGCCAAGCTCGTCGCGCAGATGCTCAAGAAGCAAGGCTACCAGATCGGCGACGTCGGGAACGCCGAGCGTAGCGATCTCGATACCTCCGAGATTCGCGAGCATTCGAACGTAACGTTTGCCGGTGCGAAGGTGCGCGCGTCGCTGCCCTCCGGCATCGCCGCCATCCCCGTGAAAAGCAGCACCGCGTCTCCGTCGCCGGCGGCTTCGGGCGCCACGAGCGACGTGACCGTCGTGATCGGAAAAGACCTCGCCGCCATCGCTTCGGGCGCAGGCGCTTCGAGCGCCACGGCGACGCCGGGAACGTGAGCCGGAACGTGAAGATCGCGCTTGCCGTCGTCCTTGCGTTTGCGCTCGCCCTAGGCGGTTATCGCGAACTGCGCCACCGGAGCGATCTCGTGCCGGCGCTGGTGACGCCGGAAATGGACGTACACAACGAGTTCTCCGGCGACGTCTCGGCGCGCGCGTACCGGGTGTTCCATCAAACGGTCGCGGCCGATCGCTCGAACCGCCCGAAACTCATCGCGCTGACGTTCGACGACGGGCCGTATCCGATCTACACGCCGCTCTTACTCGACGAGCTCAAGGCGCTCGGCGTGCCGGCGACGTTTTTCCTGATTGGGCGCGATGCCGAGCAATGGCCGGAGATCACGAAGCGCATCGAGGCCGAGGGCAACGAGATCGCCGATCACACCTATTCGCATCCGGATCTCGACCACGAAACCCCGCAGCAAGTGCGCGAAGAAGTGCTCAAGGGCCGCGACGTGCTGTGGGCGCTCGTCCACGATCCGTCGGAACGCGACTTGATGCGCCCGCCGCACGGCCGTTACACGATGACGACGCTGCGTACGGTGCAGAACCTCGGCTACGACGTCGTGCTGTGGACCGACGATTCGGGCGACTGGCGCACGCTCACCCCGGAGACGATCGCGTCCGACATGCTCCGCCACGCGACCGCACCCGATATCGTATTGCTCCATAGCGGCAAACTCGCCACGATCGAAGCGCTGCCCGGCGTCGTCGCGCGCTTCAAGAAGGCCGGGTATGAGTTCGTCACCGCCGGGGAGCTGCTGCGACGCGTCAATCCGGAGCAGCTCAACCATCCGGCTAAGGCGACGGTCTGATGCCGCGCCAGATCATCGATACCGAATCGAGCCGCCCGGCCTACGAGCGGCGCGTGATGCTGCGATGGGCGATCGTGCTGATCGTCTTCATCGGCCTGGTGCTGGCAGGGGTCGCCTGGTGGCGTGCCCACGGCCCGCCCGCCCACGCCGCGGCCCTGGCGAATCCAGGAAATGCGGCCCGTGTGGTTAACCTGGGACCGGTTCCCCACCAGAGGAGAGAGTATGCTGCGTAGGTTTGCGCTCGGGTACGCGGGCGTTCTAGTGTCTGCCCTGATCGTCTCGGGCTGTAGCTCGGCCGGATCGGGCCAGCCGGTTTCGGTCGGCCCGAACTTTCCGTCGCAGACGCTCTACGCAACCAACACGTCCCAGAACGGCGTCGGAATCTACCCGTCCGGCGCGACCTCGGGCGGTCCGCAGTACCAGATCGGCGGCAGTCTGACCGGCTTTACCGGCCCGCAGTACCTGGCGTTCGATAGCTCCAGCAACCTCTACGTGACCAATTACAGCTCGAGCCTAGGGACGGGCGAGGTCGTCGAGATCAAGGCGCTGGCCACCGGCAACGTCCAGTATTACGCGATCTCCTCGCTTGGGCCGGCGCATCCGCGCGGCATCGCCGACTTCCAAACCAAGCTCTTCGGCGCGACCACCGCGACCGACGCGCTGGCCATCGGCGTCGTCGATCCGACCCAAAGCCTCTCGTTCGCAAGCCAGCTCCAGATCTGGCAGACGGCGGTCCTGGGCTCGTTCAACACCATCGCCGGGCCGGCAACGGGCTTGAACGTGCCGAGCGGCGTCGCCGTCGACTCGAAAAACAACATCTACGTCAGCAACCTGCAGGGCGCGTCGGTCACCGTCTACGCGCTGCCCTCGCCCTCGCCGACCCCCTCGCCCTCGCCGTCGCCGACCGCGACGCCCACGGCCTCACCTTCGCCGACGCCGACCCCGGTCGGGGCCACGCCCTCGCCCTCTCCGACTTCGTCGCCGACGCCGACCCCGGTTCCAACCGCGACGCCGAACAACTATGCGCCCGTCGCGACCATCACCGGCGCGGCGACCGGCATCGGCCAGCCGACCGGCATCGCGCTCGACAGCGCCGGCAACATCTACGTCAGCGACCAGGCCTCGACGATCTGCCAGCCGACGCTGGCGAAGTGCCCGGCCGTCCTGGTTTTTGCCGCGGGCTCCAACGGCAACGTCGCCCCCAAGGCGATCGTCGGGGCTGCGACCCTCCTATTGGCGCCGACGGACGTAAAGGTCGATAATACAGGACAGATATACGTCGCCGATTCCACCTCGACGGGCGCCGGCGTGATCTACGTCTTTGCTTCCGGTGCGACGGGGAATGTCGCGCCGAAGGCGACGCTTACTTCGCCGGGAGCCGTCCTCGGAATCGGCCTGGCACCGTAATCTAAGAGGGTCATCGTTCGCACGCATGTCGATCGCCTGACGGCTCTCACGCACCTGGCCGACGCGACGGCGCCCGACGCAAAGGCAGCGGCGATCGCGGCAGGTGCGTTTTCGTGCGTGCCCCGCGCGGTCGCGACCGCGCTGCTGTTCACCGACGAGGCCGTGATCTCGGCGATCGAACCGTCGGGAAGCAGCGGCTTCGTCCTGCGCGACGGATCGGCCGAACTGCGGCGCCTGTTCTTGCATGCGCTTGCGCGCTTCGGCGACGGCAGTGCGTCGTACGTCGGACGCGACAGCCAGCGTGCTTTCGTCGGCGTGAGCTCGACGCTCGGCGAACACGATCTGCTCTTTATGCCGATGATCGCCGGCGGTCGCACGCTCGGCGTGATCGCGCTCTCGATGGACGGCGAGCCGAGCTCCGAGGAGCGCTCCGCGATCGCCGCGTTCGGCGACGTCGCGACCCGTATCCTCGACGCCGATCGCGCGCTCACCGCCGCGCGCCGGCAATCGCGCGATAGCCAGTTGCTCGCGATGGTGAACGAGCGGCTGCACAAATCACTCGACCGCCGCGACGTGCTCTTCGGGATCGTGGAAGGCGTGCGCGCGGCCTTTTCGGCGGATCGCTGCTTCGTTTACGAGCGCATGGCCGACGGGGAGCACGCGGTGGTGGTGGCCTCGGCCGTCCACGGCGGCGCATCGGGCGCGCCCAAGCGCGCCGTGTCGGTCGACGCCGACCTGCGCAAGGTTTTCGGCGGCCTCACGGTTCGCCGCGACGAAGTCGACGGCGGCGATCTCTACGGCGTCGGCGCGCGCAGCGCGATGGCGCTGCCGTTCGTCGTCGACGGGCGCGTCGAGGATGCGTTGGTGCTCTCGTTCGACCGGCCGCGCGGCTTCGACGACGCCGATATCGCCGCGCTGCGCTCGCTCGCGTTCCACGTCGGCCTTGCGCTCTCGAACGCGCGCTTGTACGAGCGCGAACGCGCCCGCCGCGCCCAGGCCGAGTCGCTCGAACGCGTCGTGCGCATCCTGCGCGACACGCAGTACGTCGATGAGGTGCTGCTGGTCTTCGTCGTGACCGTCTCGCACGAACTACCGCTCGATTGCGCGGCCTACGCGCTCGACGGGGACGTACTCAACCGTCGCGCCGTTCGCGTGCGCGAACCGCGCGGTTTCGAGCCCGCGATGACGATCGAACGCTCGATTCTCGAACCGTTCCTCGTCGTCGACGAACCCTCCGACGCCGCGCTGCTCCCGCGCATGGCGCGCGACGCGCTCTTCGACGGGCGCGGCGGCGTGATCGTCCCGCTGCGGCTCGAAGGCTCGCTGTGGGGCTGCTTCATCGTGCGCGCGATCGACGGCGGGCTCGACTGGCCGCCCGAAGAACGCGCCACGTTCTTCCGCACGCTCGGCTCGCACCTCGAAATCGCGCTCGCCAACGCGCACGCGTACGAACGCGAACTGCGCCGCGCGCAGGAACGCGAGACGCTCGCCGAGGCGGCGCGCGCTATCCTCGGCCATACCGTGATCGAAACGCTGGCCGACGTCATGTCGCGCCTGGCCGCCACGCTCGTCCACGCCGACATCGCCTGTGTGCTGCGCTGGAACGGCGAGCGCTACGCGGTCTCCGGTTCGTACGGCGGCGACGTCGAAGAGCTGATTGCCGTCTCGGGCATCGACCTCGTGCACCGCGCGGAGCGGCTCACGAGCCTGGTGAGCGACGAGCGCCGAACGCAGCGACTGATCGACGGGCCCGGCTACGTCGTCATTCCGCTCACGCAGACGGCCGCCGGCAGCGGCGATACGATCGACGCGTTTTTGCTGGTCGGCCGCGAGGACGAAGAGCGCTTCGGTCGCGACGACCTGCGCATCATGCAGGAGCTCGGGGCGCTGCTCTCGCTCGCGCTGCGCAACCTGGAATTATACGAAGCGACCAACCTTGCGAACCGTGCGCTGCAAGAGTCGAGCGCCTTCAAGGACGACCTGCTCGCGATGCTCGCGCACGATTTCAAGGGCCCGCTGCAGATCATCCTCGGCTACTGCGAACTCTTGCTCGAAGCGGCCGCGGCGGGCGACAAAGACGAGATCGACACGATCTACTCGCAGACAAAACGCCTCGTGCGTCTCTCGGAAGACGCGCTCGTGCTCGCGCAGACGCAGGCCGAAGGCTTCTCGCTCGCGCGAACGACGGTCGACTTCGGCGCCTTCATCGCCGAGTGCGTGGAGGCCAGCGCTCCGAACAACCCGCGCATCTCGATCGACGTTCCGGTCGAGCCGATCCCGGTCGAACTCGACCCGCACCGCTTCCGCCACGTGGTCGACAACCTGATCTCCAACGCCCTCAAGTACTCGAGCGGCGAGGTCAGCGTGGCCGTCTACCAGGACGGGGCGCGGGCGATCATCGAGGTCACCGATTCGGGGATCGGCATCCCGCCCGGCGAACTCTCCATGCTCTTCACCCGTTTCGGGCGGGCCAGCAACGCCCGCGACCGCGGGATCGGCGGGTCGGGCATCGGCCTCTACGTCGCCAAAAAGATCGTCGAGGTGCATCGCGGAACGATCACGGTCCGTTCCAAAGAGAATGAAGGCTCGACTTTTGTCGTCACCCTGCCCCTAGAAGAAACCTTTCAAAGCGGAGAACGTTAGCAACCGGTATGTCTTTCCTGAAGACCCTTTTCGACGGCAACGAGCGCGAAGTCGTCCGCCTGCGGCGCACGGCCGAACGCGTCAACACCTTCGAAGCGCAGTTCGAAGCGCTCTCCGACGAGGCGCTGCGCGGCAAGACCGTGGAGTTCCGCGAGCGTCTGGCCGCGGGCGAGTTGCTCGACGACATGCTCCCCGAAGTCTTCGCCGTCGTTCGCGAGGCCGGCAAGCGCACGCTCGGCATGCGCCACTTCGACGTGCAGATCATGGGCGGTCAGGTGCTCTACGAAGGGCGCATCGCCGAGATGAAGACCGGTGAAGGCAAGACCCTCGTCGCCACGCTGCCGGTCTACGCGCGCGCGCTCGAGGGCCGCGGCGTCCACGTCGTCACGGTCAACGATTACCTCGCGCGCCGCGACGCCGAGTGGATGGGCCCGCTCTATGAATTCCTCGGCCTGACGGTCGGCGTGATCCAGCACGGCCTCGAGCCGGCGCAGCGCCGCGCGCAGTACGCGTGCGACGTAACCTACGTTACGAACAACGAGGTCGGTTTCGACTACCTCCGCGACAACATGGCCTGGCAGGTCGAGGACCTCGTGCAGCGCGAGCTCTACTTCGCGCTCGTCGACGAAGTCGACTCGATCCTGGTTGACGAAGCGCGCACGCCGCTCATCATCAGCGGTCCGTCGAACGAATCGACCGAGCTCTACGAGAAGTTCGCGCAGATTCTGCCGCGTCTCAAGAAAGACGAAGATTACACGGTCGATCAAAAGGCGCACGCGGTCCCGGTAACCGAAGCGGGCGTCGCCAAGGTCGAGAAGATGCTCGGCATCTCCAACCTGTACGATCAGCGCAACATCGAGCTCGCGCACCAGCTCAACGCGGCGCTCAAGGCGTGGAATCTCTTCCACCGCGACCAGCAGTATATCGTCAAGGACGGCGAGGTCATCATCGTCGACGAGTTCACCGGCCGTCTCATGCACGGCCGCCGCTACTCCGACGGCATCCATCAGGCCATCGAGGCGAAGGAAGGCATCAAGGTTCGCGGCGAGGATCAAACCCTCGCGACGATCACCTTCCAGAATCTCTTCCGCTTGTACGACCATCTCGCCGGTATGACCGGTACGGCAAAGACCGAAGAGCGCGAGTTCCGTGACATCTACGGTCTCGACGTCGTCGTCGTTCCTACCAACCGCGCGATGGCACGCAAAGACGCCTCCGACATCGTCTTCAAATCGGAGCGCGCGAAGTTCGAAGCCGTCGTGCAAGAGATCATCGACGAGCACGCCAAGGGGCGCCCGGTGCTGGTCGGCACGCGCTCGATCGAGAAGAGCGAACTGCTCGCGACGATGCTGCGCCGCAAGGGCGTCGAATGCAACGTCCTCAACGCGAAGTACCACGAGCAGGAAGCCGAGATCATCAAGGACGCCGGGCAGGGGTCGCAGGTGACGATCGCCACCAACATGGCCGGTCGCGGCACCGACATCAAGCTCGGCGAAGGCGTCGCGGAACGGGGCGGGCTGCACATCATCGGCACCGAGCGCCACGAGTCGCGCCGCATCGACAACCAGTTGCGCGGCCGTGCCGGCCGCCAAGGCGATCCGGGCTCGACGCGCTTTTACGTCTCGCTCGAAGACGAAGTGATGCGCCTGTTCGGCGGCGATCGCATGACCAATATGATGGATTTCGTCGGGTTCACCGACGAACAGCCGATCGAATCGGGGCTGGTCACCAAGTCGATCGAGCGCGCGCAGAGCAAGGTCGAGAATCACAACTACGAGATCCGCAAGCACGTCCTCGAGTACGACGACGTCATGAACAAGCAGCGCGAGATCATCTACGCCGACCGTCGCGCGATTCTCGAAGGACGCTTCGATTCGCGTACCTTCATCCTGCAATCGCTCGAGGCCAAGGTCGACGAAGCGGTCGACAACAACGCGCCCGAGAACGCGCATCCGAGCGAGTGGGACTTCCAAGAGATGCTCAACGTGCTCGACGCCATCTTCCCGGTGAAGGCGAAGCTCTCGGTCGACGATCTCTCCGGTAAAGACCGCGGCGAGATTCGCCGGATGCTCCTAAACGAAGCGACGGCGGCCTACGAGGCCAAAGAGAAGGAAGTCGGCCCCGAGATCATGCGGATCGTCGAGCAGCGCTATCTGTTGCTACCGATCATCGACCGGCAATGGGTCGACCATCTCTACGTGATGGATCACTTGAAGACGGGTATCGGCCTGCGCGGGTACGGGCAAAAAGACCCGCGCGTCGAGTACGAAAAAGAAGCGTACGAGATCTTCGAGTCGCTCAAGAACAACATCGCCGACGAAGCCGTCAGCGGCGTGTTCCGCGTGCAGATCGAGTTCGGGCCGCCGCCCGACCAGCAGGCGCAGCAGGCCGCGGCCCCGGCGCAGCCGGTGCCGCAGTTCGAGCCGATACCGGCCGGCGCGATGTTGCCGCAGGCGGTACCCGCGGGCGAAGGCCGGCTCTCGCCGATGCAGGCGGAGCAACTGCTCGGCCCGATGCCCGGTGCTCCGCAACGGCCGCATCAGATGCATACCAACGTCGGCGGCGACGAACCCGCCAAGCCCGCACAGCGCAACGAGCCCAAGGTCGGGCGCAACGACATGTGCCCGTGCGGAAGCGGGAAGAAGTACAAGAAGTGCCACGGGGCTGACGCCTAGGCGTAGCCCTGCGGACGCGACATCGTCTCGACGGCGCCGGGGCCGCCGTTGACGAGCGCTCCGCCGAGATCGACGTTGTTGGCCGAAACCGACACGTCGACGCCGTTTCCGTTCTCCGACATCGTGGTGGTGATCGCGCCGCCGTTGCCGTTGTTGCACGTGACGCAGAGCGAGCCGTCGGCTGCGCGCGACGCGATCTCGCCGTTGCCCAGCGATATCGTTTGACCCGCAGCCAGCGGATACGAGTAGCCGCCCTGCGCGATCGTCGCGTTCCCGGCGTTGTCGAGGCTCACGTGCGTGTTGCCGTTGTTCATCGTTACGGTCGCCGACTGGTTGTACGTGACGCCGTTCGCCGCGGGCGCCGTCGCCTGCGTCGAGATGCGAAACCCGCCGGGCATCGAGTCGGAGCGCAGCAGGTCGGGTTGACTGCCCATGTTGTCCCAGGTGGTGCCGTTGAACGAAAGATGCGGGTCGCCGGCCGACCCTCCGTTCGCGGATTGAAAATACTGCTCGCCGCCGCCGGTTCCGTTCCAGCCGTTGCAGCCGTTCAAACCATTGCCCGCAGCGCCTTGCAGCATGCCCATGATCTGCTGCAGCAGCTGCATGATGCTGCCGATCGGATCGATCGCGGATGCAAACGGGTTCGGCAGCGTGCTTGTGCTTTGGCCGGGCTGCTGCGCCCACGGCGGAAGCATCGGCGAGACGTTGTCGCCGCCGCCGAGATAGGCGGGCTGCTGCTGCGGATATCCGGTGCCCAGGTTCCATGAGCCGGTTTCGGACGGCTCGCACATGGTGAACGGTTGCGGGCGCTCGATGAGCGCGGGGTTCCAGGTCATTCTTGGCCTCCATCGCGGGTGTGACGCCGCTCCTTCCCGCACCGAGCCATGCGCGGCAAGGGGATGCGCAACCCGGTCACAGAATCGGGCCAGGCCATGAGTGAGACGCAAACCGGAACGATTTCCCGACTCTCCGAGCGACTGAGCGCGCTCAAGGAGCGTCTTTGACTATGCCGGCAAGCACCGGCGCGTAAGCGAGCTCGACGAGCGCTCGCGGGACGACGGCTTCTGGAACGATGCCGAAGCCGCGCAGCGCACCATGAAAGAACTCGCCGACCTGCGCGATGAGGTCGCGCGCATGGACGGCGTCGAACGGGCCCTCTCGGACGCACGCGAATTGCTCGAACTCTTCGGCGACGATCCGGCCGCGGCCGCCGAAGCCGACGGCAACCTCACGCAGGCCGCGGCGGCGCTCGAAGAGCTCGAAATGGCCGCGAATTTCGACGGGGAATTCGACGGCCACGGAGCCATCGTGAGCATCTTTGCCGGCGCGGGCGGCGTCGACGCCGCCGACTGGACCTCGATGCTGCTGCGCATGTATCTGCGCTGGGCCGACGCGAAGGGCTTCTCCACGCAACTCGTCGACGAATCGCCGGCCGAAGAGGCCGGCTTGAAGTCGGTCACGTTCTTCGTGCGCGGCCGCAACGCGTACGGCATGCTCGAGAGCGAGCGCGGCGTGCATCGCCTCGTGCGCCTCTCGCCGTTCGACGCCGCGCACCGGCGGCATACGTCATTTGCCGCCGTCGACGTGATTCCGGAGATCGAGGCAGGCGATTCGGTCGAGGTCGAGATCAAGCCCGACGACTTGCGGTTCGAGACGTTCAAGTCCGGCGGCGCCGGCGGGCAGTACGTCAATAAGACCGAATCGGCGGTGCGCATCGTCCACATTCCCTCGGGCATCATCGTTGCCTCGCAACAGGAGCGCTCGCAGGCGCAGAACCGCGACGTCGCGATGAATATTCTGCGCGCAAAACTGGCGGCTCGCGCGGTCGAGGAGCGCAACGCGAAGCTCTCCGAACTGCGCGGCGAGCGGCAAGCCAACGAGTGGGGATCGCAGATCCGCTCCTACGTGTTGCAGCCCTACCAGCTCGTCAAGGATCACCGCACCAACGTGGAGACGGGAAACGCGCAGGGCGTACTCGACGGAGATATCGACACGTTCGTCTGGCCCTATCTGCAGGAACGCCGCAAACTCGCACGTGCGTAGCCGTTTCGCATGGGCGGCGGCGGCGCTCTACGCCGCGCTGTTCGTCGTGCTGGGCGCGATCCGGTACGATGCCCATCGCAACTTCGTCGACTTCGGCATCTTCGCGCAGACCACGGCGAGCGCGTTCGGATGCTTTTGCAACACGGTCGAGGGCAGCCACTGGGGCGTACACTTCTCGCCGATCCTCTACGTGGCGGGCGCCCTGGTCGCGCTTTGGCGTTCCCCGTATGCGCTGATCGCGCTCCAGGCCGTCGCCGGCGCTTTGACCATTCCGCCGATTTACGCGATCGTACGCCGCCGCGCGAGCGAGCGCGTCGCCATGCTCGCGGCGATCGTGACGTTTCTCTACCCGGCGCTCGCCGGGTTGATCTTCGCGGATTTCCACGAAAACGGCTTCGCGCCGGCGGCCGTCGCGTGGATGCTCTGGTCCTTCGACGACGGCCGCACGCGGCTTGCCGTCGCGTTCGCGCTTGCGGCGATTGCCGTAAAAGAAGACCAGGCGATCTTCGTCGGCATCGCGGCGGCGCTCGCCGCGTGGCGCTTTCGGCGCACGATGCCGGGTATGGCGGCGACGTTCGTGGCGCTGGCGGGCTTCGGCGCCGCGGCGATCTTCTTTATCAAAATCCAGCCGCACGCCGCGGTCGCGTCGCACTGGGCGCCGGTGCGCTTCTACGACTGGAATGCGGGCGATCTCCGCGAGCTGCTCGCGCGCGGAGTGCTCGAACGCGCCGGCTTCTTCGTGCTTGCGTTCGCGCCGCTCGCGTTTCTGCCGTTTCGTTCGCGCATGATGTGGTTGGCGGCGGCGCCCCTGGCCGAAGTGCTGCTCTCGCGGATGTCGACGACGTACACGCTCGGCTCGCACTACGCGGGCGCATGGGCGGGCTACGTACTCGCGGCGTTTGCGTTCGCGTTGCGCGCGCTGCCCGAAGCTCGCGCGTTGCGTGCCGGGTGGATCTGCGCGGCGCTTGCCGCCGTCGAGTTGGCGGCAGCGAATCCGCTGCATCCGGGCTTGAATCTTCGCGGCGCGCAGGCTCGCGATATCGCGCTCGATACCGCCCTGACGGCGCTTCCTTCGGGCGTGCCGGTCGCGACGCAAGAAGAGGCGTACACGCACCTTGCGCTCGACAATCCGAACGCGACGGTGTTTCCCGAGGACCCGAACGAGCCGGTGACGGCCTGCCTGCTGCTGGTCGACGCGGCGTTCCCGGGCTCGCCGCGGCTCGTGGAATACGCTCCGGCGATACGCCGCTACGTCGCTGCGGGGACATACCGGCGGTTGCCGGGTCCGCGCATCCGTGACATCGACGTGTTTCGCCGCGTCGATTGCCGGTAGGCAGGCGCTAGTCGGCGAGCAGCTCGTGAACGGCCGGGGCGATGCGCGCAGGCCAGCCCGCGTCTGCGCGCACGATTTGGTAGGGCGCCGCCCACGGCGACCAGCGCGCGATCTGCAGCGCGAAATCCCGAATCGGCGGAAAGACGGCGACCGTCGGCGTGCCGACCATTCCGGCGACGTGGACGGCGCCTGAGTCGGGCGCTACCAGCGCGGCGGCCCCGGCGATCGCGCTCTTCCACGGTTCGATCTCGGCGAAGCGTTCGACGGCGATCCCGCACGCATCGCTCATGCGCCGCGCGTAGAGCGTTTCGCTCTCCGAGGCGATGGCGTGGACGGCGTGGCGCTCGCGCAGCGAGGTCAACGCGGCCGCGACGTCGGTAAATGCGATGCCCAGCCGTTCCCATTTGTCGCTGACCTGAAAGACGACGCGATTGGCGTGCGTTACGTCGCGATCGATCACGAGCGGCCGCAGCCGGCTGGGTTCGCGCGAGGGCACGGTTCCGGCGTCGAGCAGTGAGCGCCCGAGTGAGAACATCACCTCGCACTCGTGCGGTGCGCGCGCGTCGAGGCCGGCGCTGCGAAAGACGGTCTGGCTGATCTTCGTGCGCACCCACAGCGTCTTGAACGGCTTGCCCCAGCCGTTGGCAAAGCCGATCTTCGCGGCGGCGGGAATCCGGGCCGCCAGTTCGTAGCCGCCCGGGTCTTCGGTTGCCACCAAGATGTGGGTGTAGGCGTTGGGCGCGAGCTCGCGCGCGAAGCTCGAGATCGCCGCGAGGTTCGCCGGTGTGCGCGAGCGCAGCGCGAACGGCGCGATGTAGGTGGCGCGCGCGGCGCGGTCGGAGAAGATGCGCGCGTTCGAGGAGCGCAACACGATGTCGACGGGAACGGAACGATCGCGCAGAGCTGCCAGCAGCGGGGTCAGTGCGAGGGCGTCGCCGATCGCATCGAGGCGGATCGCGAGCACCGACGGTGAAGAGTGCGCCATGACGCAGCCATGTGTTCCCGCTCCATACGAGCGGGTGCCTGCCGGATGATCCAACCCAAGGACGTCGTCACCTTCGACGAACTCGACGGGTATGCGATCGTGCGCCGCTTCGGCTACGTTTCCGGCATCGCTACGCGCCCGCGCAACCGGTTGCGCTCGACCTTTCGGAGCTTGGGCATGCTCATCGGCGTCGCTCCCAACGAGTTCCTGAGCGATGCGGAGCATCTGCGCGGCGAAGCCCTCGACGCGCTCTACCGCCGCGCCGACGCGACCGGCGCCAACGCGGTGATCGGCTTGAGCTTTCACGTGTCGGAAGGAACCGACGGCTCGTGCAAGGTCGTCGCGTTCGGCGAGGCCGTGCTCGTGCAGGCCGTGCAGGGAGCGCCCGATGCTTGAGGAGCGCGCGCGTCGCGAGCGTTTGCTCGCACAGGCCGCGGCCGCCGCGTCGGCCTGTCGCAAGTGCCCGATCGGCGGGCAGCGCCGCAACAACGTCTACGGCGAGGGCGATCCGCGCGCGCCGCTGATGGTAATCGGCGAGGGGCCGGGCGAGACGGAGGACCTGCTCGGACGGCCGTTCGTCGGCCGGGCGGGGCAACTGCTCGAGAAGATGCTCGGCGCGATCGAGCTGGCTCGCGAAGACGTCTACATCTGCAACACCGTCAAATGCCGGCCGACCGAGCCGGGGCCGCGCGGGCCCAAAAACCGCGCCCCGACGATCGACGAGATGGTGAACTGCCGGCCGTTCCTCGACGAGCAGATCGACATCATCCGGCCGCGCGCGATCCTAGCGCTGGGGGCGCCGGCCGCCAAATCGTTCCTCGGCCGCGACTTCCAAATCACCAAGATGCGCGGCACCTGGTACGAGGGGCCGCTGGGCATCCCGCTGATGGTGACGTTCCACCCGGCCTACGTGCTGCGCCAAACGGGCGGCGAGCTCACCGCGGTCAAGCGCCTGGTCTGGAACGATCTCAAGGCCGTGCGGGCCAAGCTTGACGAGCCGGAGCCCCTTAAGCCGGTGGAACAGGCCGCCCTCTTCGAGCAATAGCCCGGCCGCGGGGCGCTGTGGTATAGTGGGCCGTCATGACCCGCGACCCGCAGCAGATCTGGTTTGATAGCCTCGCCCGACGCCTCGGCCTTGCCGATGAGGCGGCCTTTGCGCAGGCGTTCGGCCTCAAGGCCTTCCGCCTCAAGCAGATCTACCGGGCGGCCAATAAGGAGCTGCTGGGCGGCATCGAGGAGGTCACGACGCTGCCCAAGGAGCTGCGTGCCGAGCTCGAGGCGCGCGGCCTGGCGTTCAGCACCGTCGAGCCGCTCGTGCTGCAGCGTTCCGGCGACGGGCAGACCACCAAAGGGCTCTTCAAGCTCGCCGACGGCAACGAAATCGAGGCCGTGCTCATGGAGCACCACGGCGAGCGCACGACGGTCTGCATCAGCTCGCAGGCGGGGTGCGCCTTCGCGTGCGCGTTCTGCTCGACCGGACAGGCCGGGTTCACGCGTAACCTGGAGGCGGTCGAAATCTTCGATCAGGCGCGCTACTTCGCGCGCGAACTCGCCTCGCGCGGCAAACGCATCACGAACATCGTCTTCATGGGGATGGGCGAGCCGTTTCACAATTACGATCAGGTGATGGGCGCGGTGGCGCTGCTGCACGATCCGCATGGCCTCGGGCTCGGACATCGCCACATCACGATCTCGACGGTCGGGCTCGTCGATAAGATCGATCGCTTCGCCGACGAAGGCCTCCAGGTCAATCTTGCGATCTCGCTGCACGCGCCGAGCGATCGCGTGCGCAACGCGATCATGCCGGTCAACAAGAAGTTCGATACGGCGGAGTTGATGGCGGCGTGCGAGCGCTACGTCGCCAAGACGAACCGCAAGGTGTTCTTCGAATACGTGATGCTCGAAGGCATCAACGATACGCCCGAGTGCGCGCAGGAGCTCGCGGAGCTCATGCGCGGCAAGCTCTACCACGTCAATTTGATTCCGTACAACACGACGCCCGACGGACCGTTCGCCGGGACGACCGACGAGCGCATTTGGGCCTTCGCCGCGATCCTCGACGCGGCAAACGTGCCGACCACGGTACGCTACAACATGGGCCGCGACATCTCGGCCGCCTGCGGCCAACTACGGGCCGAGACACAACCCAAAGCGCACAAAACCCCCGTCTCACCCTGAGCGAAGGCGCAAAGCACCTGTCATCCTGAGCGAAGGTGCGAAGCACCGCAGTCGAAGGGCGAAGGGCGAAACAATAAACGAGGCGCCGCATTACTGCGGTGCCTCGCGCGCTTTGATGTGTTTGCCGGCTTGATACCCTCGTCGTCAGTAGCACATCGAATGGGCGCTTCGCAACGGCGTCGCCGATGTGGCTGGAGCGCCCGGGAATCGAACTTTCTGCGCGCCGCGCGACATTCAGCATTTCCTCGTGAATTCGCCCCGTCGTATACCCTCTCGTCCCTCCTCGTCCCGCCTCGTTGGCTGACAAATGGCTGACGGACGGACCTGTGGCTCGGCCGTCAATAGATACCCGCAGGGTACGGAAACGCCTCACATTGCCGAGAGGCGCTTCGTGCTTTTCGCCCAGGCTCTACGGGCAATGCATCTTGCGCCGGTGGCCCGAAGGCAGCGCAGGGAGTGGAGCGGCGGCGACCAATCGGGATTGCATGCTGTTCGCGATCGCACTTACGAGCGTTCTAAGCGTTGATATTGACGCGCATTCTTCCTATAAGGGACGCACTACCCGCGAGACTATCGTGCGCATTACGCGCAGCGGCAATGGCTTCGTTGCAAACGGTTCGTCGGTAAGCGCGAGCGCTGTACAAGCGCTCGTCGACGCCGTGGAAGCGCCTCCAATGAACGCGCCGACGCCCGAAGCCCTGCGCGTTGGAATCGCCGAACTCGCCGCACTCGAGCCTGGTGCCATGCGCGAGTGCGAAGGGGTGGCCTATGCGCCAGGCGCCCAAGCCGTATTCCAGCAGCGCTTTACCGATATCACAGCGCTTGCAGACGTTGCTCGCGCATACTACGCAAAGCCTAACCCAAATCTGTCAGAAGCAGAATTCGATTTCATGGTAGCCGTAACGAGCGACAGCGGCACGGTGCTTGCCGACTCGAAGTCGAGCATGGCAGGCATGCTTCCCTTCACCATTACTCGCGATGGCGTACCAACCACAACCTACAACGCGCAGATTCCAACAGCGATCGCAGCATTAATGCTTTGGCTGACATTTTCAAAATCGAAAGCCCGAAATCGCAATGATTTCGGGCTTGTGTTGGTAGCGCCAACGGGAATCGAATTGGTGCGGCCGAGGCTCGGCGGGATCAAGGACGGTCACTATGAGCACGACCCACAATTCGGCCCAGGGCGGTCGGCATCGGTCGTAACAGGTTGCCCTTGACGGCTACCGTTCGGCTACCGCGAGTCATCCTCGCGCGCGTGTGTGCGCGCGCGTCGGGGCTGAATTAAATCCTCAGCGGCTAGGCAGCCCACCCTCGATGATTATCTGGATCGGATCGCGCACTTCATCACGCTTAGGCCCCGGCCGCCCCTCGATTCGATCAAGAAGCTTGTCCGCCGCCTGAATTCTGAGGCCAGGCTGTTCAGCGTTGTGGGCGACAATATAAAGTACTTCGCACATCTCTTCCGCATGGCGCGCCCGGCGCGTCGCGCGATCCTCGCCCTCTATGGAGAACTTCCCGCGGCCGGGACCGGCGCTTTCAAATTCGTTGCGAGAGTTGCCATCGCCAGAGCCCTTTCTTGGGCCTCCCCAACCCGCGCCATTCCCTTTTCTAGTACCTGATGTCGGCGGTCGCTTCTTTTCAGCCATTTAGTAAAACTATAGCAAAAGACCGCGCGCGCGAGGTTTTATGCTCACAGCCTTTTCGCGCCGGAAGCGAAGAGGGGACGTAGGCTCGTGAAGCGTCCCGGAGGAGTGGTGCACAAGAGCACAAAAAGATAACTGATGTCGCAAATCATACGATTCGTGCTGGCGCTTTGCGTGGTGGCGGTCCTTCTTCCTGCGAGAACAGCCGCAGATACGAACGACATCGACCGCTGCAACGACGAAGCTAATATCGCGCCGGCCGCCCGAGTCACGGCGTGCACCGCGGCCCTTGGTGACACGAGCCAACATTCTTTTCCCACCGACTGGTTCTTTTATATGCGGGCGCGCGCGTATCAAAGCCTCGGCCAGTACGACGCCGCTCTTACGGACGTGCGGCAGGCGCTCGCACTTGCGGAACGCGATCGAGCGGACGGAGACGCGGCGGGAAATGCGGCTCTACGTCTTGCTGCGGATCATCTGACGAAAGCCCAGATTTTTGTAGCGCAAGGGGTGCCCGCTGATTCCGAATCCGATCTCGAGGATCTCGTAGCGCTCGCACCCGACTACGGACATTTTACTCGCGGGCAATTGTACTTAAAGTTGAAACGGTGGAACGATGCAATCGACGATGAAACCGCCGTCCTCACGAACACTGCTTTTGCTTCTTCGGCGTACCGCTATCGCGGCATCGCATACCGCGAGCAGCACGAATACGCAAAGGCGCTACAAGATTTTTCTGCCGCGCTCGATGCATATGGCGGAAGTGCGGGAGCGAAAGACATCGACATTTCGCGCGGAATCGCGTATTACCAAATGGGCAACAGCGAAGCCGCAATCATCTCCTACCGGCAGGCCTTAGCGATCGACCCATCCTTGAGCGCGACCTGGGACGTGAGCCAAACGGGCTACAATCCGAACGATCCCAAGAACGCACACGCTTCGCCTCCGGCGATCGTCGGCACGTGGACGTGGGCAAATTCGGGCGCCACGGGAACGGAAGGTCAGACCGTTACGCTTGCGGCCGACGGGACGGCAAGCGTCGAGGGCCAACGTGCAGGCCATTGGGAATCAGAGGGCGGTGGCGTGTATGACGTGACGCTTCGCCAGAACAACGCAGCGCCTTCGGTTACGCAGTGGCGCTTAAGACAGGATCGTAAGACATTTGCGATCAGCGGTAGCGGATACGATGCCGCTCGGGGAATTTACGCATACCGTGCTTCGAGTGGCGGTTCTCCCAGCCAGACCCCGACGACGCCCGCGCAAACATCGGCAAGTATGGCTTCGGCGTCGTCTTCGAGCCGCACGCCGAATGAATCCGGCGCGCAAGGCGGCGGCTCCGGAACGGTCCCCGGAAGGCGTAGAGCGCCCAGCGCTGCAGCAATGCAGGCTGCCCTGGCGGCGATGCAGCAAACGCGAACCGTCCAAGCGGCAGCCGTCCGTCGCGCACAGCATAAACCTTCCGGATCTTCTCAGCGGCCACAGCAACCTCTACACTGGTATTACTTTCGAGACAATGGCGGTTGGGCAGGTACGAATCTTGAACAGGTGGGTTTTGTTTCCGGCGTATTTCAAGGAAACGCTTCGTGGTGCGCGCGCAATCTTCAGGCATGGTTTCAATCGATTCCGGATCCAGCATTTCACAATGGCACGAACGACCCGGTAACGCTTTTCGCGCATGACCAAATCGCTTGCCCGCAATTCGACAGCGAGGCGAGCGCGCAGGCGGATCGTCAGGCCAATCTATCGATTGGGGCAGCACGCCGAATCGACACGGGGTTCGTTCCAGCCGGCACGCAAAACCAGACATCACACTGGTACTACTACCGAGACAACAACACGCCAGACGGCGGGCTGGACGAAGGCTTCGTTTCCGGCGTCTTTCGGGGTGATGCGTCGGCGTGCGCGCGCAATTTTCAGGCATTCCTACAATCTATTCCGGACCCGTCATGGCGCGTCATGACGATGGGCGACGATGGCGAGCAAATTAATTGTCCCCAATTCGATAGCGAAGCGAGCGCGCAGGCGGATCGGCAGGCACATTTAGCGATTCGGGTCCAACCCGAGCACGACACGGGGTTCGTTCCGCCAAGCACGCAAAACCCAACATCAGCCGCGCAAGCGCATGGCGATCGCGGCCTGCATGTCGACAACTCGTATAATCGGAGCCGCTGCATTCGACTGGGAGGCGACTCGACGGCAGGCGTGATGCTTGAGAACACCTGTCCGGGAACGGTTTTAGAAGTGCAATGGTGCTCGGTAGATGACCCCGACCTACCAGGTTATCAGTGTAACCAACATCCCACGAATTTGCCCGGAGCGCTTCCGCAAACACTTGTCGGGCAAGCTACCTGGACGATTAGCGGCGGCACGTCGCAGCCGTCGAGTATTTCGCCAGGCCACAACATTGTCTGGTTCGCGTGCGAAAACAGCGACCACCTTACAACCCCGTACCTCATAAGCGTTCATCCGCCAGGCGGCGATTGTCTTAGGCCGTAAAGAAAAAAGCCTCGCATTACTGCGAGGCGGCCCTTCGACTTCGGCGCTTCGCGCCTGCGCTCAGGGTGACAAGACGTGGTAGCGCCAACGGGAATCGAACCCGGAGCCGATGCGATTCCCATTGAGCATCAGAGCAATGATCTCTGCTTCGAGATCACGTGGGATCGCTACAACGTCTATCAAGCTCTCAATGAGAGCTTTGCCGGTGGGAACGGACCTGACGAGGTCTATGAGGGCAATCTGTTCCGAAAATACTCCAAGTCACGTTAC